>Ga0209489_106450_pt1 | contig 18870 bp, 16 predicted proteins | sample SiratrowhiteBW_FD_187527 | JGI IMG/M metagenome (GOLD analysis project Ga0209489, IMG submission 187527) | Root nodule microbial communities of legume samples collected from California, USA - Siratro white BW (SPAdes) (version 2) | ecosystem: Host-associated > Plants > Roots > Nodule | place...
ATATATATATATATATATATATATATATATATATATATATATATATATATATATATATATATTTCTACAACTTTTACTGGATTCTGGGTACCACCCTTGAAGATGGTGTTATTTCTACCTAGTCTACCATACTGATATATTCAAACCACGTGTGAGAGCATAACAAAAACATGAGGTGGCCTGCTGTTTCATCCTCTTGGTCGTAATGATCCTTGGTCCTTATCCTCTATATAGCAGCAACCTCCATCTAAAAGATGACATATTAGATGAAACTTTGACCCTCAACTATACCATTGCTAGAGACTCGACTGTTCATAATTTTGTTTTTTAGAAAAAAAAATCTCTAAACTAGTTTCAAAAAGCTAAACTAAATTAATTAATTTAAGTATTGAACTGAAAACAACTAAATAGAATTATTATAGCTTGAACAACTAAACCAAATTGAAAAGTAATAATTTCTTAAATATGTAAATTTTTTTCTTAGCAAAATATGGTAAAATAATTAAAAATAAATAAACAGTGATCAAAGTATTCTGGTTCAAAGTAATGATTTTAGGCTAATAACTTTAAGTGTTTTCTTGTTCATAGTGAGAGGTATATTTTATGAGAATCTTAATTAATATTATCTAATTTGTAAAGTTTGTATTTTTTCAATCGATTTCAAGTACCATCGATATATTTTTATTTTTTCTTAAGATTCTAATTAGTTTTGTTGGATGTCTATGTTGAGTAGGCAATGACATTTTAGATAAGTTGTATTTTCTTTTGATTTATCTATTTTGAATATCCAAGGATCCAAGCTTGGTCATGGATCATCGATCAAGTTAAGAGGGTATATTATCCCCCAACCTTAAGCTGAGTAATCAAAGAGGTTTATCAAGTGAAAAACCTCCCTCTTAAATCATTTCATATGCATTTTTCCTAATAATCTAAAACAATCTTAAATACTCTTCAGCAACTTTAATTAGGTTTTGCAATGTTGATCATAGTCAACACTTAATACTCATATCAAGCCACTGGCAAGGCTGATGATGGTAAATTTTTTAATAATTTTGTTGAGCTGGTAGACGAGGACTATCGTAATCAGTGTTTATTAATCCAGTTGAGCCCGTGGGCAAGGCCGTAGTCAATGTTTTATTGATTTGATCGAGCCAGAAGATAAGGCTAATCATAATGTTTTATTAATCAGGTGAGGTTATCCGTAGTTAATATTTTATCAATTTGGTGGAGCTATTGGACAAGACTTATCATAATCATCTTTTCAATCCTGAAAGATATTAGTAACACAAAAATTTATTCAATTGGGAAACATTATTAAAAGTCATTGACAAAAAATGTAAAAAACTCAAGAGAAAAGAGTGTTACTCTGTATATTTTTAAATCATTTACATCAACTAAAGTAGAAAACCTTGTCACATTATCCCACTACAATTCTTTCATGGTGTTCAAGATTTATTGTAGAGTTGGAGCATGACTATCTTCTTCAGACTAAATCGCTTATCTTTAATTTCGTATAATTCTGTTCTATAAAAATAGAAAAAGTAGAATGGTTGTGTTTTGTGGTGGTAGGAAAATTTTTATTTTGTCTCATGGTGAGCACCAAATTATTCTAATTTACAATAATGACTTTAAGCTAGTGATGTGAAGTATCTCTTATTTATAGTAAGAGATGTATTTTATAAGCTTTAGTTAATTGTTTTGTTGTCTTTTGAATATTAACTAATATGATGTAATTTCTAAAGTTTATATTTTTCAAACAGATTTCAATCACCGTATATCTTTATTTTTACCTAAGATTCTAGATAATTTATTGAATTTTTCTATTAATGATTATTAAACCATCTAATAGACTCTTTAGATAAATTATATTCCCTTTTAATGGAAGATCAGACAAACTAATCATATAGAATCCTACAAGAAATTGACTTATTCTAAATATCCAATATCACAATATATTAACTGAGATGATATAGTAAATTTGCATAAGAACATTATTAAAAAAAGTTGGTGGTACATATCACATGTTAGTAAGACACAACCAATTTAAATTTATTTTTATTGACAAAAAATCACAATTGAAAATTCACTTAAAAAAGAGTAGATAATTATGTAAATATTTTTCAATTCTTATAATGGTTAAATAGTGCACTAAGTTATTTTTTTAAAGTAATTCAGTTTTTAAAAAGGAACTGAAAATAGTTTATTTTAATTTTAATAAAAAATAATTTAATTCTTCTTATAGTTTTAGTTTAATTAAGTTTAGTTTTTGGCAACATTCTCACTTAAAGGAAACCCCATGAAAAAAAAAAAAAGAGTTTGATTGAAGTATTTATTTAAATGAAAATTAATGCTTTTCATATTTCAACAAAAATAAATGTTATTTGAAATTATTAAATTACATAAAATATTTTTATTTGAAAATTACAGATAACAAGAAAGAAACAAAAGAGTGTTGATGTTTAATATCAGCCGCGTGGCTATGCAGAAATTCGTTAGCAACAAAGCTAAATAAACTAAATAATTCTCACCTTTTTTATTGGAAATTAACCAAAATTTCCCATTTAGAATATGCTTAACACTGAATTCTAAACAAATTTTATACTTACTTTTAACTAAACACATTTAGAATACACAATTAAAAAAATTAACTTCTCCATAAATTAAAATTAGTTTATATATAAACTAATTTATAACTTATTTAAATTTTAATTTTAACTTCTACATAAAATAATTTAAAATTATAAAAAATTTATTTTATCTTTCTTATTTTTTTATTCACAAACAAATTATAAAGATTAATAATCTATCATGTCTTAGAACATGTTACCATAATTGTGTATAGATATATATTTTCAAATTTACATTTAATGAAATAATTTCCCCTAAAAATACCAGTTAATACAGTTTTCTTAAAAGTTTTATGCTTTGGAATGTTAATAATAACAATAACAGTTTTCTTCCTCTTCTTCATTATAGGGGTGCTTAGTCTTCTTCTTCTTCATTATAAGGGTGCAAGTTCAAAAATTGGGAGTGGAGGAAGCAATTGCCTTACCTAAATGTTATAGTCTTTGTGACGTTGATATGTTTGAAAATTACAAATGGGGCATCTTTTTCTTAAACCCAAGAGGCAGTGAAAATGTCTCTTCATTCCAATGATTAACTTTTGGAAGCAGATTAGGTTTTATGATTTCATCCAAATAAGAGGTATAGTGCCACCAAACTTGAGATAAGAGCTACACCCAACTTAACATCTTATCCATTTTGAATCATATTTATTCGTGAAAACCCAAAAGTATACTAATTACTCACCAAATTGCTATGAATATGAGAAAAAAAAAATTGATTGACTTTTATGACATAATTGACTTTAGAGATGAACATCTTTTCCTCTTAAATTTTTATGTGCTAGTGTAAATTCTTTTTCTTTTTTTCGGTGATTCATGTACCGGAGTAGTCCTGAAAATATTATATGCTGAACTTTTGAAGTGTAACTAACAAAACATGTTACACCAGACAGTCTACAATGTTACTCTCAAAGCACAGACAGTTTCAACAATACCAATAGTGATATTTGCTTTTTCTTCACAATGTTTTGAGAAAAGAAATACTATTAACTAGACCACACATCATCATTTTCCCACAAACAACCATGTAGGAAAGCAGAAGACACAAGGCACATGCCATGATTCCAAAGCTAAACGCCTTCCTACCTTTGTTTATAACTTAGCACAGACTTTTCAGGTTAATGCCACACAGAAACCCCAAATATTGTGCCAACTTTTGCTTCTTCCCTCGGTAATTTAAATGTTTAGTTAATTGGAATTGACTTGAACTAGTGTATCTGTCATTGTCTACTCTAAACACAAAAACCAAAACATGTGTTGGAGAGGGGAAGCTTGGAAAAAGGGAAGAGAGAGGACGTTGCAACTTTTTAAAAAGTTAAAGCTAAGGAAGCAAATAGAGACTCAATACTGTGGAGAGAAGGAATAAAAAATCATCCAAATGATAAAGAAATAGGCACAAAATTTTCACCCATTCAGGATGACAAACATTCATTACTCTAGGTATATTTCATCTTTACCTTGTAATGTAAAAAAATGTCACTTTCATGAGCTAATTACACCCTTCTTCACAACAAAATCATCTTACCTAACTACAAGAATTAGACTCTTTCCCTATCTGCTAAAGTCTAATTACCAGAAATTTTCAATCTTTTTCATCCAAAAGCTATATATAGCAACAATCCATTGCATGAACAATTATGCCTCCTCAGTCAATCGTCTTCAACTGTCAATAATCTGTGCAGGAAAATGATGTTGTAAGATGACAGGAGCAGAATATAGAAATCAGACTTCAAACTGAACTAGTAATATTAAAAACCATCCATTCCATATAGTCATGCACAACACATACCATCATGTTTCTTCTTCAAACTCCTAGCAAACAACAAGCATATAACCAGAAACGCCACCCCAGCTGCCCCTCCTAATATTATAGCCACTGTCTTCCCTGCATTTTGCCCTGCCATTACATCAATTAGCCACAAATCACTTCACAATCCAAATAAAATCCACATTCAAGAAGTAAAGTTTAACATTAGACATTGCATTTGAACAATGGAACAATTAGAGAATGGTGCACAAAACTGAGCTGTGTGTATGTGAAATTGAACAAGGACAAACAAACACAAATTCAATATGCCAAGAGAAATGAACACAGTCTCTTCTGCCAATACTATCTCTTTTGGTGTTTAGGTATTAGTTATTACCAGAAGAAGAGGAGGAGAAGGAATTAGAGGATGATGAAGCTGCAGATGAAGAGTGTCTTCCTGGAACCCCATTAGGATAATAACTATAACTAATAAAGCACTTGTGCAAATAGACCTGGCCTGAAATGGAACTGCCACATTCTACCTGAGCCCTCTGTACAGCATTTTTGACACACTCCCCACAATCAGAATCACCAACATCTCCTTCACACTGTCCCATCACATACAAAGACTGGTAGCTGGTTGCATAGAAGCCATGACCACTCACCACCCCATTTTCCATCACAGAGAAAGCAGTGTCCCTCCTCTCCTCAAACCCTCTTCCAGCAGCATTGGTTGCCCCACAAGTCTTGAACAGAATTTCCATTCCCGAGATTTGTGCAAACCCAGCAACCTCGTACAGCATGTAGCAACCTAGGAGCTGGACTCTAGCAGCTATGGTTTTGCCACACAATTTGTCAGACAAGACTGGGAGTCCGCTTACACAGTTATAGCAATCAGAGTTGGAGAGGTCCCCTCGGCATTGGAAGAGCCCAGTCATGGAGGCTTGGCCACTCCCAGTGGTGGCCTTAAAGAACTTGGTTTTAGTGGATTGTGAGACCAATGAGCCAAACAGCGCTGAAAGGGCTTGTGAGTATACCCCATTTGGATCTGTGAAAGGTTCCTTTGAGCAGCCCTTGTAGACCAAGGTGGTGTAATCAGAAGCAGATTCAGCAAGTTTTGAGGGCAAAATCAGGAACAAAAGAAGAAACAGAGACTTTAAAGGAAGACCCATTTGGGTGTGTGGTGGTGAGAGATGAGAGGATCAAATCATGACAGTTTTGGAGGGGGGAAAGGGAAAAGGAGAAAACTTGAAGGGTGTGTGAATGTGTGATATGGGGAGATTCAGAGAGAGTGTGATTAAGGAAATGAAGAATGAAGGGTTGTGATTGAAGGTTGGATTTTTGTTCTGCTTTTTGGCTGAATCAGGAGGGAAAGAGATTTGGGAGGCTGTGGTGGAGTGAGTCTGTGTCCTTGGGATTCACTTTCCTTTGGATGTGCATAAGGACACTAGCTGGATCATACATACCATATATACTCTCTTTCTCTCTCTATCACTGCTTCTTTTTTAAAGTGTTTTATATTACAGAAAATGGGTTTTCAAAAGAGGGTTTAAGTTTTTTGAAAATGGTGAATAGTTTTTTATTATTTGAAGAGAATGAGAACAAAAGTGGTTGAATTAATTAGGTGTTAAAAGTAGTGGGGAGAAATATTCCTCCTCTAAGTGAAGGTCTTGGTTTTGGAGTGCATGAAGAGTAAGGAATCTGGTTTTGATAGTAGAGAACAACGTGCTAGTTTGACCGTAACACATTCTGCTTTATCAACCATCTCATATTGGTTTGGGACTATTGAAAAATGAGTATTACCCAAGATATTCAAATTTCTAACCCTTTAATTGCAAAACAGAGTAAAAAAAAAAATTAAATACAATTTTTGTTTCTTCCTTACTGACTCACTGCAAATTCAGCGATTTATATTACTGTTGTTTGTAAAAGAGACGGCACACATCACAACTATATGAAAATATGGTTGGCCAAGATGAAAATAGAGAAGTTGACGAATTGGAAAGGAGAGTATAGCTGGCACATTTAAATTTTCGATTGAAACAAATTCAATTCAGAGAAGGGCGTGTGTTATTGTTGGAGTGTGCGGTGAGTTGCAGAAAGTTCTGCCACTTAGACTACATTTTTGAACAAAAATTATTCTAATAAAATCATAATTTATGTTTTAAATAACTTAATAAAATTATTCTTCTTAATCATTTCAAATGCTATATCTGACTTAGATAATAGTTAATACTCACCATTTTTATATTTATTTATCCATAATCATAATCTTATATACTACAGCTTTTATTTAATGAATTACTTCATAATTTTTAATTTGAAAGAAATTTTAATCAATAATAAAAATAAGTTACAAGTACACTGTTAGTGTTACTCAAGATATTGTACACTGATTTAAGTTTTACACTTACATAATGAGTATAGGATCCATGGGAAGGTATCATATTCATTTGAAGCAAGACAAAATAATAGAATAACAAGTTACATAGATTCACAGAAATACTTTTCAAATCATGGAATATTGTTAGTTTATGTGGGTGAATATATGACTAAATGATTAAATTTATCGCATCATGTTCTTTTGTAGGAAGAAGTTCAGTTAACGATAAAACTTATTAATCATCACATAAAAAGACATAAAAAGTAAAATTGAAAAAAAAAATAAAGTTTGTAAAGAATGAGTAAATTGGTTGAAAAAGAAGTTAATTTATAACAAAATATTCCACACATACTAGTGTAAAACCGTGAAGTGAAGTTGTTTTTTCAAATATTAGTTAAAAAAAATTCATGCAGGTATAGGAATATCATATTTACTGACATATACTTTTATAAAATTAAACTATCCTAAATAAATACAGTAAAAATATAATAATATAAACATTATGAATCTATAACAGAATTAATAATTTAGACCTAAAAAATAACTTAAATTAATTTATGTTTCACTTTATCTCCTTTTTTTTTCTATTTCTCCACATGTTCTTTCAAAATCATTCTTATAACAAAAACATTATTCTTAAAGTCTTTTCAAAGTTATTATTTTAGTGTACTTTAAATATAACATAAAATATTACATAATTTTATACTTTTAAAATTTTTAATATAATAATTATATAATTTTAGGTAATATATATAGATATATAACTTTATAGTTCCATATAATAATATAGTTTTATAATCTACATAATTTTATTATATAAATTATATACTTAATATATTCTATAATTATTTTATGTGTATAACTTTATATAGTCTTATAATTATATAATTTTAATTTTATAAAATAAACTTAGTATAAATATGTAATTTTAAAACTTTTTAAATTTTGTATCAACTATAAATGCACATAATTATGTACTATATAACTATATAGTTTATAAATTACTAATTTAGTTATAAATTTTAAGATAATATATAAATCATAATTATAAATTTAATAAATTATATAATTTTATATAATCCAAAATAAGTATTAATTACAATGAAAGATTATTGTAATTTAAATTTATTAAATAAAATATTTTATTAATAGACCAGCACCTTATATATAATTATAATATTTTATTTTTTTAGCGTAAATCTAGTTTCTTTAAAAATTAAATAAATATTTAAACAAAAGTAAAATAATATATTGTAATAGAAATTAATAACAATAAATTAAAATATAATAAATATATTTCCTAAATTTTACTTATAAAAGATATTTTATTATTTTAATAGAATAAATATTATAACTAAAACTTGGATTTAACTATAACGTACATAACCATTATCCTATAAAAAAGTGTTTGATGTAAATTTTCAAACTAGATGTACACACTTTATTTAACTTGTCAACATTTGATATTTTTATTTATGTGATTAGATTATTACTGATCTCGTCATACATATCACACCATGGTTATTGTAACTAAGTATCACTTCACTTTATTTCTCTCTATATGCTTTCTCACAATTGAGAAAAATTTTCTCCTTTAAGTAGTCTCACATCACTTAATTAAAATACTTTCAAATACCATAATTAGTTCAATCTTTTCATTGCTCAAAACTCCTTCCAAGCTTGAACTCCCATTGCTTGAACATATTTACAATGCTTGAACAATATGCTTATTGGGTCACTTCCAACAAGTTTCAAAAACATGAAACTTATTGTTTCACCAAAGCTTGAGTGACTAGTCATTGTTTAAGCTCCCTATCCTAGTTGTATTGTTTTTAATATTTCAAACTCACATATCACTTTCATGTTCACCCTTTGAGCAACCACACAATCACTTGAGCAACATTACTTATAAAATGAGAGAGTTGTTTTAGTCTCTCTTACTCAAACTAAAAGGTTTCATTTATTATCCTTCAATTGTTCCAATCACAACATGTTTTATATATATAAATAATTTTATATTAAGAGCCCCTTGTAGGTAGGGTGCCTACTAGCAAAAACTTTTTTTTACACTTACACAAATACAATAGACTTATAGGTAAGCCACCAAATGTCAAACCCTATACCAGCAACAGGTCATTTCTACAAAACACCTGAAGAGTAAAAGACAAATTTATTTGAATCAACACTCTAGTAAGTCTACTTTTTGTCCCTTACATTTTTAACATTGGAATATGATAACACAACAAAGTCATAGTATTTTCTAAACTTAGATAGTTAAGAGAATACAAGTTTTAGAGGTATAGAATTCTAAACGAAATGAAGAATAAACATGTATACTCTCTTTATAGACTTTCTAATCTTTATCCATTTAAAATTTATCTCCAAATAAAAGTTGAGTCTTATTCATTTCTTTTATTCTCTTCAAGCTCCATTGTAGAAACATTAGTTTTCATATCTCATAACATTTTGATCATATTGGTCTTTATACCTTTGAATTATTTTATCTTTTGATTTTAACTCTCACCAGTCTAAACATCAAATGATAAATTCTCTCAGATTTGAACCTTCTCAGGTTTCTAATACATGCATTGGATTTTATATGTATTTCCTTAACTCTCAAGAAACACATTATGCAACCTAAAAAGATCATATGGTAAAGCAATCTCATAGCTAAATGAACTCATCTTAGGAGCATCTGATATAGCCCAATAAACTTAGGAGTAAACTTTTTTTATTTGACTGGTCGTCCAACACTTGTAGTAAGAAAAACTCGTTTGATCCTAAGGGAGTCAATATAATTTTTTATTTTGTTTTAATTTTTATTATATTTTTAATTAAGTAGTTGAATGGTCAAATGGAAAGATAAAAAAAATCACAAAGGTTAAGCATGTTTTCACCATAATACAAAGGATCTTATTTGATTTAGCTTATAAAATGATGTGCTTGTAATGCAATCAGGCATACATAATCCTAAAAGAAAATTGAGTTATTCTTTGTGAGAACTTTATGGAGTTTTGAGTTATAAGAACTCAAATTTGATCATATGAGGATAACTGATATAATTTTTAGGGGGGCAATTAATTTTTATTATGTTATAATATGAAAAGATAAAAAAAAACTACAAAAAAGTGAATCATTCATATTCTCATGTGAAAAAAAAATAATGATGTGTGAGAATTAGGACAACATTGGTGAGAGTTAATTACTAGTAATCATTAAAGTTACTTACTAAGAATTAATTTAGAATTATGATTAACCTTCTTATCTTTCTTGAGTATAGGGGCAATATCATTCTTCCTTCTTCAAGCTGAATATCAGAACAATCCCCTCCTTGTTTTGTCCTCATTTTGGTATCATAGCTTTGTCACTTGGTATTCAGTGAGTTTATTTTTTTACTTTCATAATTTTATTTTTTTTTTTACTTATGACAAGTACAAGTGCTAAAATTGTTGTTCAACTCAATGCATGTCACAAATTGTTTGTTGATAATTTTGTTCCACAGATAGAGAGAAAATTGAAAGAGAACTTCAAGGAAAGAAGAAGGAAATAAAAGAAATAACAAAGATATATAGATAAAGAGAGAATGTTTGATGAGTATTGGAAAAGACATCTTGTAATGGTGATGAGAGAGAAAGAGACGGAGAAAAAGAAAATGAAAGAACTAGAAAAAAGAAAATTAGTGAAGAAAAAGAAATTAAAGAGAAAGAATTGAGAGGAAGAAAAATTAAAGAGAAGGAGTTGAGAAAATAAAATAAAATAAAATAAAATTGAGGAAAAAAGAAATTCAAGAAAAAAATTATAGAAGAAAAGAGAAAAAGAGAAATAAATAAAAGTTGCCAACAAAATGGAAAGAAAAAATAATAATAAAGATACTTTTTTATGATAATGCAAATATTATTTTGTCCACTCAACAATGTGAAGAAGAGTTTTTCGTGAGAAGTTTGATATTGATGATCACAGGTAGAGAATAAGGAAAGAAAAAGAAAATGTATAGATATAAAAAAAAAATGTTTGATGAGTATCAGAAAAGACATGTTGTAATTGTGATGAATTGTGATGAGAGAGAGACATACACATAAAAAGTAATACTGAAGAGCTAGTAAAAAAGACCAATTAGTGAAGAAAGAGAAATAAAAGAGAAAGAAAATAGAGAGGAGTTGAGAGAAAAGAAATTAAAGAGAAGGAGTTGAGAGAAAAAGAAATAGAAAATAAGTTGAAGGATAAGATCTTTCTTGAGTGTGACTATGTAATTTGACATTGTAGCATCCATGCATGTCATGCATCATCCATGCATGTCATTCATCATCCATGCATGTCATGCATGCACATTTTTATGTTAGTTATGTCTAATAATACACAATACACTTTCTCTTTATTGTGTGCCTTTCTCTTTCTTCTCATGTGTCACTGGATATCCAACCACTATTGAACCACTCATAAATATCTAGAACCAGGTACAAGTGGACAATCTTGGTGAGAGGAAGGAGTGTCAAAGATTCTAGATCAACTAGGGATAAGATCATTTCATACGATTTTGTAAGGTTAAATTAGACTTAAAAGTCCACATTCTTAAGATGGTATCAAGAGCTAATCTCGTACATTTACTACACTAATTTCTCTCAAACTAGATGATAATTATATCATCTCATCTGGAAACAACAAGTTTTGGCTACCATTAGAGGTCTAAAACTCCAACGATTCTTGACACTAATGTTCCACCAAAGTTTCTCAACAATGATCATGCTCTCTCAAACTGTGTAAGTGATGCCTATCTTGATTACGATCAACAAAATCACTGCTTGCGTCAATAACCTCAAACATCCTCACCAAGATGGTGGGTCTTAAATCCTCATCTTAAATTTGGTCTAAACTCTAGGTTTATTATGCTTCTCAAACTCGTGCTCATGTGAAAAAATTGAAATTGTAACTACAGAACATCTTCATACTTCTTAAATCTTTTCTTACTAAACATGATATTAAACAATGCTTATCTTGTCTTCATATACACGAACAAAACGACTCCATAAAAAGAAAGCATTGTCATATCACATACATGAGATTATCTCTTCTCGCTCGTGCTAATCTTCCTATATACAATGGGATGAAGGGTTTAACACTGTTGTTAATGTCATTAATGTTTTACCATCATTAATTTTTTAAACTATAAAAATCCTTATTAGAAGTTTTTCAATAAACCAATAAACTATCGGACTAAGTTTTTTAAAACCTTTGTTGTACATTTTATCCCTTACTACATGCTTATAACACCCACAAGTTTGATTTTCACTCTTCTATATGCTTGTTTATTGGATATAGTTCTCCACACAAAGGTTAGTTGTGTTTATAACCATATAGTAAAAAAGACATCACTCAACATATCGTATTTAATGAATTTATTTTTTCCTCATGCATTATCTAACAATTCTTTTAAGTATGCAAATATTACTAACAATCAACCTTCCTCGTCTACCATTCCTTTATCTGTTGTTCAACCTTCATCCATTTATGCTACTTCTAATAATTCAACATCTTTAACAATGATCAAAACATGTATTCTTCTACTACTTCTTCTACTTCAAATTCTTTTATAGATCAAGTCTCATCTTTTTCACTACAAAAAGGATCATCACATGTTCACAAGAGCTAAAGTTGGAATTTTCAAAACTTGTCTTCTTGAAGCATTTGTTGTTTCTACTGTTGTTCCAACCATACTAAACAAGATTTGCAAACTTCATGTTGATCCAAAGACATGCAAGAGAAGTACAATGCTTACTTCAAAACAACACTTGACCCTGTCTTCTCTTCTTACTAGTGTTGCATCCATAGGCTATAAATGTGTTTTCAAAACCAAATATAGTGCATATGGAACCTTTCGATGTCAAAAAGCAAGATTGATTGTCAAAGGTTTTCATTAACAACTCGGTTCTAATTATACTAATACATTCAGTTTATTAGTCAAAGCAAATACAATACACATAGTTCTAATGATTACTCTCACATTTCAATGGTTTGTTTATCAAATTGATATTAATAATGTCTTCTTATATGAAGACTTAGAAGAAATTATTTATATAAGTCAACCATCATGACATGAAGAAGTCTAGTTTTCAAGTTACATAAGGTCATTTATGGTTTTAAACAAACACCATGTTCTTGGTTTCACAAGTTAAGTGCTACCTTATCCTCCTTTGATTTCTCTGCAATTAGAAGTGATACATCATTGTTTTTTAAACTTTATAAATTATCTAAGTTGTCTGTTAGTTATATATGTTGACGATATAATAATTGCATACATATCTGCAGTTGATATACAATCTCTCATCTTAATGCTTCAACAGTTTGCTTTAAAAAATCTAGGACACTTGCATTACTTTCTTGGCATTGAACCTTCATGGACAACTGAGGAAAACCTCCACTTATCTCAAACCAAATAAAAACATCTGTTATAGAGAACAAACACAATCTCTTCAAAACCTCAACCTACACTAATGATATCATCTTCTCATCTCACACAAGATGAAAATGCTACTTTACAATATTCTTCAATGTATCATTTAATAGTTGACTAGCTACAGTACATCCTACTGACTAGGTCAAAACTTGCATATAATGTAAATAAGGTTTGTCAATTCATTCACCAACCTCAGCAACACCATTAGAAGACAGTTAAACAAATACTACGTTATCTTGAACAACCATATATAATGTAGATGAAACCTTGGATCGTGGGGTTTTACTACGTAAAAGTTGACATCTTTAACTACAAGTCTTTGCAGATGCTGATTAGGGGGGTCTGATCCAGATGATAGGAAATCTTCAACATGTTACATTGTTTTTCTTAGACAAAATCCTATATTTTAGTCATTACATAAACAAAAAGTTGTGTCTAAGAGCACCACAGACGTCAAATATAGAAATGTTGCAGCTGCTCTTGCTAATATCAAATGGATTTAGAATTTGCTTCACATGAGCTAGGTATCTCTTCATCAACACCACATATCTACTCAACTCAAATAATCTTGAAGCAGTCTTACTGGTCACAAATCCTATCATACACTCCAAAATAAAATACTTTGAGTTAGATCTATACTTTGTTCACGATTCCATCCAAAACAAACAACCGAATCATATCATTTTTCAAATAACATATACCTTAAGTAAACTACTTTATAAGACTTTACTTTCATAAAATAATCTTTATCAATAACCTCACTACTATTTTACCTTCATTCACTACTTTCAAAAATAAAATATTTTTTGTCAATAACCTCACCGTTATTTTATCTAGAATGTTACCTGATAAGACATTGTAGCATTGTCATACATGTACACTTTTATGTTATATGTTTGTACCTTTATATACTTTCTATTTCTATTATACTTAAAGTTAAAGTGATAATACACCATAAAGTTTATGTGTCTCTTTCGTCAATCTTTTCCTATTTCTTCACCTTATTTATATTCTCTTATAATTATAATTATAATTATTTTTTTCAACACAAGAAGCTAATAAATCTTTAGGCGTTGTCAATGGACTTTATAGACTTTTTCTTTTACCGTAGACGTTACGAGGATTTTTTTTTTCTTTCACACTCATTGGTTGTTTCATAATAAGAAAATTTTCTAAATTTAAAATTCTTGAAAATTGAATTTTTTTAAGAAGAATTACAGTTATTAAAAAAATATTAAGTTTTGTTTAATTGGTTAAAAATATTAATAAAGTTACTTAGAAAATAGAATAATAATGTTTTCGTTTTACTAAAATCTTTAATTTATTACTACTTCAGATGATTTAATAAGAGTACTGTAATATTTTTCATTAAATAACTATTTTAATTGAAAATGAGAAATGTACTTTTTCAATTTGGGATTCTTGAAAAAGTAAAAAAAGAAAAAATTATCTCTTACTAAAAGCCCCTAAAAGATAAATAGTACGTATTAACCTAAAATAAATCCGACGGGGCACACAATCTCTGTTTATTTAATATATCACTGTATGCTAAAACTAATGAATAATTTAGTGGCAAGGTGATAGGTGGGATTTAATTAGATGGATTTTTGGAATAATTTTTTTTGAAAGTCCAAAATAGTCTATTATTTTTTTCATAAATTAAACAAATTTCCCTTAACAAACTGGAATAAAATGATTATTAATTCTCAGTTGAGCTTTTGGTATTATCTGTCTATTTTATTTTTAAAATAAACTAATTTTAATATTTTAAAATATATTAAAAAAATTGATAATCAAAATGGATATATTTTAAAAAAACAATAGAGAAAGTACACTAAAAGTCTAACTTCACCATGTTTTAGCATTTTTTTTTCTAAAATACATTAATCAAAAACATGTTTCAATTGTTCACAATATTGACACAATTCTCACTTCTTTCAATTTGCTCCACGGTTGTGAAAGTAATAACAAAAAAAAAATAAAAAACCTAACACACGTTAACTCTATTTTAAATTTAACATACATTAAAACAAAATTCATATTGCTTTTATAAATAAAATAAATTCATAAGAAAATAACGAGTTTAGAATAAAAAATAACTTTTAAACAAAGATGTATACTTAATCTCAATTTATATGAAAACAATATCCAAATGAAAACTCAGAAATAATTCAAAAGTATATAATGGTGCATCTCACAGAATTGATGATTGTTATACACAAAGAAAATCATTATTGTGATCCTATTCCTTCTTTTATATTTTTTTTAATAATTTTTGTACTCTAATCACATTTAAGTACAATATCATGTTGAGTCAATTATAATTTTTTCTTTAAATAATGTAATTAAGCAATTTTGGTTTCTGAAGTGTCAATTAAAGAAATTGAATTTTCTAATGACACAGTTACGTAGTTTTATTCCTTCTGTCAATCATCCATTACATATTTAACGATCTTTTATAGAAATTTTGACCTTCAAAAAATAAATGAAAAAATTATCCAAATTGATTTAGTGGAAATTGAACCTACACTACTGGTTTTAATAACTTATCTTAACTGCTAAACTGACGAACGAAAATTGTACATGTATATATTATCTACTTCTAAATTAACAATTTTATGTTTATTATATATTATTAATATTGGTATTATCATTACCATTATTAGTACATTAAATAGTAATACATTAATTGATAATTTAATAAATATAAATAATTTAAAATATGATATAAATATGCAATTTCTTTCTAAATTATTAATTGAAAATATATATGATATACAGATAAATTTTAATGATCAAAATGTGTAAATTAGATTTCAATATCAGCAGTAGATCTCGATTGTCTTGACACTAGTGCTAATAATATTATTAATAAAACAATAATTCTAATAATATTAATATATTATAAGTGGAAAATAAATATATACTAATATTATTGACGGAGAATAAATATATTAATAAAATAGTAACCTTAAAGAATATATTATTATTACTATTATTATATTACGTCAATTATAACTAATATTATTAGCGGGAGGAGATTGAGATATAGGGTAATTAATTTAAATATTTTTCAATCGCTAAAATTATATTGTCATATTTTTCAATTTATATAAAATATTGAATTATTTATATCCTAATTTTGATAATTTATATTCATTAGATTACTATACATAATGAGATGGGGAATTGCTAGTATAAAAGAAGTGTTAAAAGATATTTACGTACCTATGAAAATTGGTTGGAGATATTGGTTGCAAATAACGCAGATCTAAGTATTTATAGACTTATTGTTAGTGGGCTCAACGGAGATATTGGTTGCAAAATAATGCAGATCCAAGTAGGTAGTGGGTGCAATTGTTGTTGTTGTAAGTAATGATAATCTATTAAGATTTTGAGAGTGGGCTGAACTGTTTTTAACTGTTTTTGTAAATGATAATAATCTATTAAGATTTTGGTGACTAAATATTTTGGTGACTAAATAGGGAATTAAATATTTTAAATAATTGAACATTTAAACACTGATTTAAATATGTAAACAAATATTTGTTAAAAGAAGATGGTAAAATATTAGAACGTTGTTACATAATTTGAGTACAATTATTAGAATAAGTTGTTTTTTAATAAAAGTAAAGGAATAAATAGAACATGTTCATAAGTAGATAGAAGACTGAAAAGTTCTATTTGGACTAACTTAATGAGCAATCAGAAATCTATGTGACTAGAATAAATTGGTGTCACTATAAGGCAGGTAAACACAATATTCCTAAAGGATAATTGAGTAGTCTGTCCCTACACTAAAGGGGCCACCGAATGGTGGGTCCCTAAACTAAATGGGTCACTGAATGTTGCATCCTCAAACTAAACAGGCCACCGAATAATTCGTACCTAAAACGGCCACTAAGTGTGTGCCTCTAAATTACAACGGTCATTGAATGGTGCGTCCCTAACTAAATGGGTCACCGAATTGTGCGTCCCTAAAGCTGTTACCGAGTGGTGGATCTCTAAATTAAAGCGGAAACCAAATGGTGCATCTCTAAAATGGCCAACGAATAGTGAGTCCCTAAACTAAACAGGTCACCAAAACACATGACGGAAAGGTGCATGTTAACAAATCACAAAACATGATCGAAAGGAAAATTTTAATGAATCGAAAAAACATGACCGAATAAGTGCATGTCAATGAAATCGCAAAAACATGGTCATAGAGACATATGTTAGTGAAATCTAAAAAACATGGCAGAGAAGAGACGCATGTTAATGAAATCGCAAAAATATAGCCAGAAAGATATAAGTTAATGAAATTGCAAAAAGATACCGAAGATGTACATGTTAATGTGTTAATGAAATCGCAAAAATATGACAAGAGGGGTGTTAATACAAAATTGCAAAAACACAACTGAAAATGCTTAATAAATGGAAAAAGCACAACTAAAAAGGTGTGTGTTAATTTGGATCACAAAAACACTAATAAAAAAAGGCATGCTTCCTCAAGTTTACAAAGTACAACCCTATTTTGTTTTCTTAAATGATATTTTACAGGTTCATGAAGCATAATTGATTTCGGTATATAAAATGACAGATTAATATGACTAAGTTCGTTTTATAAAAAGAAGTACTAATTAGTTATACTTATATCTATGATATTCAATTAAATATATGATTGTTGTAACACCCAAAAAAAAAAATTTATCTATAACATCTAATCTATCCAAAACAGTAGTTAAAACATAATGCATAATAAAGATATTTATATCGACCATTCACTAACATTGTATTTCAAAAGATTTCCTTCTTCATAGGGAATTAAAACATAACTAATTACATTTACACATTATATACATATAAACAAAATAAGATTTTTGTTTTTCAAAAAAGCTTTTAAGGCTGCAACTGGCTCATTCAAGAGCACCTTCCACAGTACCATCTGCAATATTACCTCCGCCCATGTATAACACGATCATCGTAGTAGAAACAAACACACACCACAAACAAGAAAGGGTAAGCTAGTAATTCAAAATATCTCAATTAATCTCAAATAATCACAAGTATACATCATTTAACACATAACAATCAATTGATAACATCTATCATTCAACTCAAGACATCATATAATATAGACAGACTCGATCTACTTCCGGAAGACTCGTGCATTGAATAGACCCCGAGATCTGCACCTGTCATACTACCCCCAATTTGTGTGTCTCATCTCATCACCATTAATATCATATGACAGGGTTAATCCATACCTTTTTCATGTTGCAGTTTCAGTCATATGAAACCTCCTTTGTCACCACCTAGTAATATTCATCTATTTGATTCCTATTACTAGTAGAGTCAGGATATCAATCGTTAAACCAGATCCTTAGACAATGCACATCCTATCACAGATGTTTTCTTTCCTGAAAACACTATGCCTATGCATCACATACAATTCATATCATACATCATCAATTTTCATTCATCTATTCATTCACTTTCCATTTCAATCTCAACAATCTCAATAAAACTTCAACACTTTATATAATTATACAATATTAGATACGATTCCTCAGTTAATCATGCACAAAAAAACATATATCAAAGTCTTATCACAAGTCATATTCAATCTAGTAAACAACAATCAAAAGTTCTCACATATTACTTTCGAACATCATTACTCAAA
>Ga0209489_106451_pt1 | contig 18869 bp, 8 predicted proteins | sample SiratrowhiteBW_FD_187527 | JGI IMG/M metagenome (GOLD analysis project Ga0209489, IMG submission 187527) | Root nodule microbial communities of legume samples collected from California, USA - Siratro white BW (SPAdes) (version 2) | ecosystem: Host-associated > Plants > Roots > Nodule | place: USA...
AAAAAAAAAAAAAAAAAAAAAAAAAAAAAAATAAAAAAAAAAAAAAAAAAAAAAAAAAAAAAAAGTTGATTCTGATACGATACTAGTTGCATGAAAGAAGAGTGCTTGAGGTGAGCGTTTGATTCCAAAGCGTTCAGAAGAAGCTGCTTCCACGCCACACTCCCCATTCTTTCCTTTTCCAATATCAGATAATTTTTCCCAACTTTTAAACTCCTTACCTAACATGATTTATCAATATGATGCACACGATGTGATTTTCAGGTTTCACTGTAAAATTCAGAGAAGATGAAAAATTGTGGGAAAAAATGTTCATCTTCTTACACAGACCCTAACACGTTGATTTAAGATGTTAACAAATAACATTATCAAAACAGAAATATAAATTTCATGCAAATTAAAATAAGATTTTTTTTATTAAAAACAAAGCTGCAAATTTATTGCGACTAAAAGAAAACAATCAATTTTTTCAATTTATTTTTTCCCCACATTTTACAATCTATAAATTTTCTGAATTGTACAATCTTACAATAAAAAGTTTTTTCCTCTTCAGATCTTTCAAAGCGTGATCTCTATTGTTGAAACCTGTTCCAATTTAGATTTTTCATTTTCACTCTCATCTTTCGGTTTTATAGTATAACTATCACTTTTTTCAGTATACTAGTTATAGTGGCAATTGCACCAGTACTAACATTTTCAATACCAAAATTCACTTTTGGACGGTATAGTCTAAAAAGTTAAAAATTTAAAATGGCTTATCAATTATATAATTTAAAAATTTATTTTAAGTATAAAAAATATTTTTTTTAATTAATCTAAAAGTTAAAAATATTTTTAGATTTTTGTGTATTTTAAAAAACACTTTTGATTTTTGAATTACATAATCTTAAAAGGTTTTCAAATCAAAATAACAAAATGAAAATTTTTATATTTATGAAGGTGCAGAAAGAAATCATATAGGTGCAAGAAGAGATACCCAAAATGCTACTATTTTTAACCCAAACATACCACCAAAAGATAGGGGCTCCTTCTTCCTGCACTTTCAAACCTTCTTACAGCACCTCTAAAATTTCAAAAATTCCAACACTGCCCTTTCAGTTCCAGAATGTGTATTTGGAGTGAGAATGTGTTACAGAATAACTTATTTCAGAATATCTTGATTGAGTTCCGAAACTGAATATTTCGTAAATCAATAGAGTTCTGAAACGAATTATTCCGAAATGAATTTAGGAGATGAGAATGTGTTACAGAACAATTTATTTCGAAACTTATTAGTTGAGTTCCAAAACTAAACATTCTGTAAGCCAGTATTCTGAAATTAGCTGTTCCAAAATAAATTTTCATTGTATTATTGTTTTGGAACAGGATATTCCATAACTTAAAAAATCTGTTCCAGAATGACCTGTTCCGAAATTTAATATATATTTTAGAACAGGTTTTTTAAATTATGAAACACTTCGTTTCAAAACAATAACTTCTGAAATGGGAGGTGCAAGGGCATTTTTATCTCTATATTATTATTTTAAGAATAATTTAGATAATTTTGAAGGTGCCTGAAAAAAGATTTAGAAGAAACAGTCAAAGATTTAGAAGCAATGCCAAACCAGCCAACCAATCTAAAAAGAGGAGAAGTACATGGACTGAGGCCATGGACTGAGGCCATTATGTAAAGAATCAGGATAAACGCGTTCTTTCTGCACCCTCATATTTTTTAAAATATCAAAAATATTTTTTTAAGATTATACAATAAAAAAAATCTTATATTTCAGATTTGGAATATAATTGTTTTATTTTAAACTGTATAATTTAAAATAAAAAATTGAAGGTTTAGAATTTATTTTTTTATTAAAAATAGAACGATTATTTTGTTAAATATGTAGAGGTGCATGAAGAATGCGTCCGGCGGGAGCAAGCGGAATCCTGAAGGTGCGGCGGCAAATAAAGACTACGAGAGTGAAGGTGTGTTGCTGTATTGTGTATTATAAAGAGGTTTAGGGTTCATTGGGCAATATGGTCTACACAGTTTTAATTTAGTGACAATTTGGACATATTTTTAAAATTTAAAGGTGACTGAAGAAACACCTGGAGGTGCAGGAGGAAGCAGCCCAGTACAAATGAAACGACTACAGAATGGATAAAGGCTTGGCCCAAATAAGAGAGTCCAGAATAACTTTATTTTATATAAATATGTTTGGACAATAACTTTCGGAGTACAAAAATCATAAAAATGATTATTTCTATATAAGTTAAAAAATTATATATAAAATAATTTGTAAAATTTTTTTTCATGCAATGTCTAAATTTTTATTTTTTTAGTCCGTGGGTAAGTAAATTTTAATTTAAATAGATATTTATTTCATATTTTTTATCTCTTAAAAATTGTTGCAAAAAACTTTGTTCAAATATATCTATAGAATTTTAATTTTAAAATTAGTCATTGAACAAAACATCTTCTGTTTTAGAACATTCCCGAGATTACTTTTGTTTAGGTAGTAGTAACTTCTGTTACAATTTATGATGACAAATAATTTCTGATTTTTCTGCATTTTGATATTGTAGAAGCTGTATGGTAGACCTACATGCTTTTAGATGTTCTTGATATACTCTGCTTATAGGAGGAGAAAATTTCAGTTTATATAATTCTGAATACTTGATATAATAAAATGACGTTTCTTGAAATTGATTGATTATATAAGCGATTTGTTCTTTTAGAGATATATATACTTCTATTGAAATTGATTTTCTATATTGAAATATATACACGTGCCTATTGAGAGAAACAGTGCAATAAACAGTAAAAATAGCATACACACTAGCATATATAATGACTTATATATTGGTTTATTATAATAATATATTGTTTTTGTCAATAATAATCAATATATAATGACCTACATGTTGGTTTATTATAATATAATGTTTGTGTTAATTGTAATGTTTGAACCATTTGATTTTGAATATCTCGATTTTAACTTCTATTGGTTATATGGATAAAGATGGGAATTTTTTTTTTTGTATTATATAATTTATAGCTTCAATACACAGAATAAAAAATGAAAAATTATTGTTTTAAGAGTAAAATTAGTATTAAAATTTTTAACTAAAAGTCAAATATGTACTATATAAGACCAATTGTCTATTTTAACATTAAAACATATAAAACATTCTAAAATAATTATAATTATAACAACTTTTAAACCCTAAATCTTAAAACATTCTAAAAATATTTTCATTTATACCAATTTTTTTTTTAATTAATGATACAAAATGGAATAAGAAAGATTTTTTTGTCGACACTTTAATTTTGAAAAGTCAAGTAGACGATGACATGATCTTTGCCCATCTTTGAACTTTTAGACATGTTAGAAAGGATGCACGTGTTATCCTTATTCTGCAAATTTACATAAAGGATATCTTTAAAAAAGATATAAAATAAATAAATTCTAAAAAGTACAAAAAATTGATAAGTTGTGTTCATGTAAAAAAAAAAAATGGTATAAATAAGAATATTTTTAGAATGTTTTAGGGTTTAAAAATAGTTATAATTAAATATAATGTAGTGAATTAACTTAGCTCACCGAATACCTTATCTGTGGAGACCAAGTCGAATAACTCTAATCACAGTCAATAGTACCACTGCATATATTGGCAGTTTATAAAACAACATTCATTGTAGAATAGTATGCAAAATACTTTAAATAATTTTAATTATATTTTGAAACTATTTTTCTGAATTGTTAAATTAATATAAAATAGAATATCATCGTGTGACCATATATAACATTTTAATTATTACATTAATAATATTCATATATATATATATATATATATATATATTATATTTCTATTATATATGTTTTATTTTTCTAAAATTGATTATGTTTGTAAATTTGTACTGACTCGTATATTCATTGCATATTTTATTTGATCTTATCTGTTAGATCAAACTTGATATATATTTTAATGTTTCCCTAAGATAATTTTGGACTGGTTACAACACATGGGTAATAAATAATAACACCATGACAGGTCAATTTAAGAGTTGGTATAGTTGCTGGTATGTAAGTTTAAAGACAAGGTGGCATGCATATTTATAATTTCATGCAGCTAATTAAACACTTTTTATATTACATATTTTAAACTTTCATTGACTTTTACCATGCATCACTACAACACTTATTTTTAAGAGACTAAATTATCTTTATTTTTAAGTTTACCAATGATTTTTCACTCTAAAACTATATTATATTTATATAACTTTGATATTATATTGATTAATACTTTTTTAATTAATCATTATTTTTTCAAAACTCGTGGTTGAATTTAAAGTTACTTTCACATATTTTATTTATATAGATTAAAATTGATATAATGTATAATTTTTAAAATATTTTACGTTATAAATTATTTAATCACTTTGTTCTTTGATTTATATGTTACTACAAAAGGTTAGTTAACAACCTTCTACACAGATTATTTAATAACTAATATAGATTAAAATATAATGATATACTAGCAATATTTTACATTTTTTCTGCATTAGAAGTTTAATAATAAGTATAAAAGTCATCATTCTAAGTTTAAGGATAATATTATTTGTTGACTTTATTTATTACTATAACATAGTGTAATATGCAATAGGATGATTATGAGTGACTATATTATCATATACTAGATGATTGTGATTATGATGTATTGGATGTGATTCATAATGGTAGATAATATAATGAATTTTTGGAACCAAGTAGCATTATTGTTTTAACAACTTATATACTTTTACAATATATTGATTTTGATTCTTTGGACACAATTGGTGATATAAAAGATATATGGGTAACCAAAATATTAGAAGTTAAATTACATATAAAAAAATGTAGTATTTGTAGTTTTTTACTAAGAAATATTAGGTGTTTTAAATTGTTCCAATGTTTCTGAATTTAAATGAAATTTTATTTTATATGCTAAGTATATTCTTAAAATAAAAAAATATGAAAAAAAATACTTTTTACCATTAGCTATAAGTTATAACCAATAATTGAGTTAAAATGTGGATGCGAATAATTCAACATTAATGTGTACTTAAATGATATAAAATATTGTAAATCTGAGTATGGGTATAATTACGGTAGAATGACATGTTGGATAAAAATTCATAATCAAAGAAATAACTAACATGCAAAAATATTATTTTTAAATTAATTCATATGCATAGAGAATCATGATGATATCAAAGTTTCTTCTATATCTTGATTTTTTTTTTACTTAAAGTTACGTTATTTATATGAAAATAACTTTAAATCTAAAGATTACTTTTGGAAAAACGTATATAATTAACCTTTAAATAACATCCATATATATATATATAGATATAGATATAGATAGATAGTATATGATCCAGATTATACACAATATCACTTTAAAGTCTATTCTATAACCTTGAGTTTGGATTTGTAAATGAATGAAATGGAAGAGGCTAATACTAATATTAAGTGGAATTCAAAATGTATGTTATTTAAATTAATAAAATGAAATGTTTAAGCAAAATTACATGAAAATTATTTTAATTAATTTCATTTGAGGTTTGATGATTATTTTATTCATCATTATATATAATTAAATATAATTTTAAGTTGAGAAGGATGCATTTGAAAAACAATTTATTTAAATTTATATTTCATAGAAAGTAAATACTTGCGTTAGTGTTTGATTTCTTATATGAAAAATAGTTTATACATGTCCATAATTTATTTTAAATCAGTCTTCAATAAATTAGTTTATAAAATCAACTTGCAAACTATATGATATGATTTTAATTCTATTTCGTCTTTAATTATAAAAAAGAATTATACAGTTGAACATATCACATAAGTGCTTACATGATAGTCAAATTTATAATATACCATTTCTCACTCTAATAATTTTTTAAGACTTTTCTTAATATACTTTGTAGTAAACGTCATCACAACATGTTTTTATTAATAAAAAATATAATTAATTTATTTATACAAACAATTTAAATACATTATCCACCAACCAAATTTGTTTTTTTTGGCAATATGGTGTCTCTATGATAAAATTTGGTTGCATTATGCATCAATTTGTGCAATATTTTTTTTTGCAAATGAAACTATTTGTCCACATGCATGATAGGATTGGTACTAAGATGGGTCCATCTATGACCTTTTTTTTCTTTTAATTTCGGTCCAATTAATTAGTTTGTCCTAACTATGTTGGTTAATAATTATGTATTTAATTATAGTTCATCACGTGCTTGCGGTCATTAACAACAAACGACCCCTTTAATTAGACAATTGAGTTTACCACCACCAACCTATTTTGTCTTATATGCCCTATCATTCAACTTTGTCTACTTAACAATTAACGGCGTGGTTGGAAAGTTGAATAGAGAAAATTCCTTTCTAAATAAAGTTTAATAATCTATGCAATGCATGACTTACTTAAATACTTAAAAAAGAAAAAAAAAAGACGATTATATTTTTATAAACAAAAACATCTTAAAACAATATCTAAAATAAACATCTACAATAAAAAAAAATTGTTGGCTCACATTTTAAAACTATAATACTCACTTTATCTTAGTGCATCTATCTTTTTGGTGTGGTGGTGCATCAATCTCTTTCCTACTTTTATTTTATTTCACTTTTCTATCTTTTTTTTTTTTCTTTTTGTCTCACTCTCTTTTATTTTTTTTCTCACTTTTTTTTTATGTCTCTCTCTCTCTCACTCTCAGGCCTCTATCTCCTCTCTCACTCTTTTTTTCAGATCCTCTCTCAATATTGTATATTTTTAAAGTTATTATTGAGTAATGCATATTTTAAATCCTCAAATTTAAAATCAAGGTGAAAAAATAAATAAATACATTATTTATATTTTTTTTTACATTTTTCATTAAAAAGTAGGTTTTTAGATTTTGACTTACTCCAACTTCAATGCCATATTTTCAATGTTAATTTTATTTCAATTTGGTTAACAACTAGTCAAAGATATGAATTCACTCGAAATTTACATAAAACTTAAATATCTATTTGATCTGTATAATTTGATTTTATTTATTTTTTGTAGTTTTAATCCTTACAAAATTATTTTAGTAATACATTACACTTCAATAAGTTTGAAAATACAATAGATTACAATGGCCTACCAGTTCGTCCATGATAGTAGGTGCAGTAAAACTGACTGATTTAATTTATGGTACGTATTTCCAGTTTTGAAAATATATGTACCCGTTGAAAAATATAACACTTATTTATCAGTTTTGCATGTTTAGTTAAAATCATTATCACATGTTTTGCTTTTCTACAATGAATACGAGAATTCTTTGTTTTACTTATTCTCTGCTGTATGTTCTAATCTTTTGATAAATGTGCACGAGCATATAGAATTTGACAATTCTTTTCACACTGATACTTTTATTTTATTTTAACATTATTATAATTATACAACATTACATAATATCTATTGCATCCTTATCATATTCCATAGATTATTATTGTTAGTAAAATCAATATTTTAGGGTGCGAAAAATACACTGTTCATTTTTACTTATTTTACATATTTTCCACTGTACTCCGTCATTTTCATCTTCCAATGTGTTCAACATTAACAACTAGAGTCACTGCTCGCTACACCGCCACCAAGTTGCACCAGCTCACAGTCCACAAAGTCTTACCAAAAAAAAAAGAAACACACGAAGTTATCACCTTCCCAACGTGAGGTTATCCCTTCGAGCGTGAGGTCACCGTTAACTCAATGCGATACATAAAGAATAATGTTAAGTAGTTAATACATATTCGTGGCCATCTGTAATAGCGTGATTAGACTCCATCCACAAGCAACATGTTTTAATGATTGTTACCACATGTTTTTCTTCAAAGTTCTAACCCCAGCTCATCTCTATCACAAGTAGTTCACTTTGAGTAAACTTTTCTAGCTTATATATTTTCAGCTCTTTTACACAGATACAGTGATCTCCCAATACAGATTTGAGTCTTCCACTTCATATGGTTGTTTCTTCGTATTGTTGTTTCTATTAAGTATTAATATACAAGTTTAGTCTCACATTAAATAAAAATAAAAAAGTTAAGTAACATATAAAAAAATTATAAATTTAATATTTTAAAGTTTTGGATTGAAAATGATGTTATTTTTATGTCTGGTTTTGGTTTGATTTTTATTTTTATTTGATTTCTCCCAATTCAGATAAATATAATTTGATTCCTATATAAATGAGAGTACAAGTGAGAGTCATTTATGGGTGAGATTTTCAACTTGAAAGGAAGTACACTAATGTAGAAGAGACTCTCACTTGAGAGAAAAATAGACTTTTGATTCCTGTATAAATGATAGTACAAGTGAGAGTTATTTATGAGTAAGATTTTCAGCTTGAAAGAAAGCATCAATGCAGAAGAGACTCTTACTTGAGAGAGAAATAAACTTTTGATTCCTGTATAAATGATAATACAAGTGAGAGTCATCTATGAATGAGATTTTATAAATGAGATTTTCAGCTTGAAAGGAAAAGCACCAATATATAAGAGACTCTCATTTGAGATTTGAGATTTGAGAGGAGAATTGACTGTTATATATCCAAATACGAGTTTATTAATTAATTTTGTTGATAGTTGACTCTTTTTTTTTGGCACTTTTAACACAAATTTAGTGTTTTAAAAGCTTATTATCATGATTTAAGTATAATTTAAAAGAATAAAAATATGTATCTTAATACCAATTATTTTTAATGGATTAGGAAGTATCTTAGCTTTTATGTTATTGATACGATTGTCTTATTTGTCCATTTTGTTTTGGATCTCGATGATATATGTGATGTTCAAGTCCTTATTTGATGGTTAGAGTATTTAATACTATTAGAAACCTAAATTTTAAGTGTTAATTTATTTATAGAAGTAAGCAGAAGTAACTTTTGAAATGAGAGTATTGTTTGAAGTAGATCTGGATTATAATATGATTTTTAAAGTTAATATTGATTTATTATGATAATATGACCTGATTAAAATATTTTAATTAGTTTTAATCATTCTTTCTTTATTTATTTTTTTATCGAATAAAATTAATTGAAAACAAGAGAGGAATGCTTTAATTATTTTATACAAAATCATATGTTAAAATTTAGGATGTGTTGATTAGGAAACTCACAATTATCCTAAAAAAATACCTTATAGAGTGATATATGATTTACATATATAATCTCTTATCAATATTTTGTGATCTCAAAACTAAAATTCACTTCAAAACGAAAATTCACTATCTTTTAGACTATCTGTATCATGATAGTAGAGAATATAATTTTTTTTTGTTATATCTCATTTTCTCATCTTGACAAGATATATAGTTGTAAATTGTAGAATATGATATTTTAATTACAATTTTGCTTATCGTATCTTTCATATTAAATATTCAAGCATAAGTATAAATTTTATTATATAAAAAATAGAAAGTTGAGTAAGATATATAAAAAAATATTTCACAAAGTCATTAGTGTCACTCTTATTATTTTTTTTTTTATTTTCCATTGTAGCTGACATTCTATTAAATAGCTACATTATGGTCTGACAAAAAATTTAGTTAACTTTACTTTCAACTTACCATACCCCGCCCTCATAATTTATTCGTTGTTTTAAGTCTCCAACATATATTTGGCAAAGTTTTTTGAGATCGTTTTGAGATTGGTATTTCTAGTATATGGTTTACAAAAATAAAGTGGATCAATAGCGTTAGATATTAATGGTCTTAACTATATTTAGTAAACCAATACTCCTACTACCAATGGCAGTTGCTTTCAATTTGAGAAGGACCTTTCAATGTCACCGGAAACGTCATATTCTTCGATGACAGTGTAATGAGAAGGACTCCTCCAATATAATCTACTATCTCTTCCTCAGTCATCACAACGTGCTCTCCTTCTCAACTTTGCCACCAACGAGTGTTGAATGCTACCAACCGAAAAATAAATTAAAATTTAAAAAGTAGTTTTTTTTTTTCTTTAATTTTGCAGTGAGTGAGTGTTGACTAGAAATTCTATTATTATCATCAAGGGACTAGAAATAATATAATAAAAAAAATAATACTTTGACAACTTTATAAAAATAAAATAACTATTTGGTAATCATGTTATAATAATATGAAGTGATGGTCCTATAGTGATGTGAGTGTATGCTTAAATAAGACTGTGTATGTATCATTATTTTGTAATAAAATATAACAATAATCGGTCCTAATATACCAAAATAAGTTATTTAGAGAGACTATCCAAGAAGTTGTTATAAAAAAAAAAAAATCAGTGTTGCAAAATTAAAGTTTTATGTTGGTGATTCAAAAAAAATCTTAATAAATTGAAAAATTCAATCCCTAACTATTAGATTTAAAGTTTTATTTTGATAATAAGTAATGATAATACAATCTTTTGTAATAAAATCTAGTTGAAATTTAATAACATGATTTTTTCCACGGCTGGATTAGTATCATTCTTATAATAAGGGAAATCAAATAAAACTCAAATAGATCCAAAATATTAAGATATTGAATTTATAGATATTTTTTCTTATATCTTATTCAATCTTCTCATTTTTATTTCATATAACTTGTATTCATACTTAGATATCAAACCGTATTCACATTTCACAGCAATTTTTTTTTTTTAAGTCTACTCACGTTGTAACTAGGTTTTGTTGTTTCCATTGATCCTTCGTTGCATGGCGATTTCATTCCCGGAACAAAGATATATGCCAAACTAAACATTTCGTTTGTGGCACTCCAATTGGTGACTCCCATGTTTATTATTTCATGCACTAAAGTGTTCTCTGTTAATGCTGGATATTCTCCATCAGTCAAAACCTGATGAGATAGTTGCATCCTTCATATTGTTTTGTTTTATATATCTTAAAGTTGTTCACAAAAATAAACTTGAAAAGTAGCTTCGAAAAATCCCCTCGGAAGAAGCAGTTTTCAGTTAGTCATCACTGTCCTTAGACCAACTTTAGGCTACATAAAGTGGAGAATGGTGTTCTTCACTCCACACCTTCCGAGAAGCTCACTGGTGCATGAACTATCTTCCTCACTTGGGTTCAAAGCTCACGTGTACGTAACTTGATTTCCATGAAAGAAACATAAAAATATCTAAATGAAAAGTAAACACTCGTGTTATATTTTTTAACTTAAGTGTCTCAACGTGTTAACCTTTTTGATAATTCAAAGCAAAAGACAAATATATATCTTACAATTCAAAGTCAAAAACAAATTTCAAAGCTATACGTACGCCTCTTTGTTTTATTGGTTTCAGTCAATATTTTCGGATTCAGGAGTTCTATCCATGGCTGATAAAGTATTATTAAATAGAATAATTAATATATACTGCCTTTTTTCTTTCACACACTTCTGATAAACCACTATGAAATAAAGTAATTGAGTATAAATACTACTTTCTCTTTGGTTTATGTGTTTTCGAAGAAAACTTAATTTTACATAGTATTTTTTTGTTATATATATCTATATCAATTAATACTACGCATTTTATTTAGATTTATCTTATTATGGGTAATTACTCATAAGTATCTGGGAGGGATTATATTATATTCCGAAGTTTTTTCTTTTTTAAATTATATCAATAAGCTCGATAAAAATAACTTTTAAAAACAACTTATATAAAATAGTTTAAAATTTTGTTTTTTACTTGAACTAGAAAAAAAGAAATCGCATACAAAAGTGCGCATGATAAACAATATTTGATAAATATTTACCCAAATACTATAAGTTTTCAATTATGTTACTATCTAATTAATTATATACTTCTAGTTATAAATTTTAAATTCTAATAGTCCTATTTAGACCGTTAGAGAAAATGCTGGGAAAATAAATAACAGATATTACAACAATTAATAAAAGAGGAAAAAATATAATAAGAAATAAAATATTTTTAAGATAAATACAAATATTAATAACAATTATAAACGTGGTAATTAAAACTAGAGAAGAGAAGATATCAAGGCCAAATTTATTAACTTTTATAGTAATTATATGTCTTAAAGTTATATCAAAGAAATTTACAACTAATTAATAATATAAAAAATATACTAACAATACATATGTTAATTATAATTCTAATAATTTATTAAATTTTAAGGGATTGTGCGCGTCCCCAAAATTATTTATTGTGACGGGATCTCCTTTCAAAATTAGCAACTGGTATCCGTTTTCAATTTAGCAATGTATGAATATGGTTTAATATCTGCTATATACATTCAAACTCTTGCATTATTTACTTGTTTAACACAGAAAAAAATGGTCAAAGAAAATGTTTTTTCCTCCAACGACAAGATTTGATTCTTACTTAGTGACATACTGGTCTTGACTCAGGAATGATAATCGTTCGTTTGTTGAAATTTAAAATAAGTATTTTTAAAATAATTAATTTTGAAAGACGTCTTTAAGATATGATTATTTATTTTAAATAAGTAAATTAGATAAACATATAAAAATCCATTTAATTTATTAAAAAATAAGCATAGTCGAACCGACACAATAATTTATCATATAATCAATTAATATGCAAATAAGAGATTTTTAAATGTTTACATAACATATTTTAAGTCTAATGACATATTTAGATCATAAAATGTAAAATATTGAGCGTGCAAATATTTGATTATTGCGTGTTGCAAAAACGTCTCAATCAATTAAAATATGTATAAATAATGCGAGAAACTAGAGTTCAAAACTAGATTAAAGAAAGAAAGGTAGTTTGACGATAATATATAAAAAAAATCAATGTAAGCATAATTAAAGTAATTTAGTGGATTATATACTAATTTTAATTTGACTAATTAAAAGTACAAAGCTACTTTGATGAAAGTGCGTGTGATAAAACCCAATACGTAAAGCCAACTACTAGTTTTAATTTTGTCCATTAATTTAATTATTGTGCCTAAACGTCAAGAATATATCTTGGTGAGTGATGTAAGTGTTCCATATTATTGGAATGTATCACACTCAATCATCATGTTTAATTAGTAAATACATTTTTTAAACAAAACCTACCTACTTCTGCATGCACATTCAACAGGATTTTCAATCCCACAGTGCCTCAGTCCAAACTTTGTATCAGTTGGACCTGCATTCAAATATATATATATATATATATATTAAAGTCTTCTTTCTTTGTATTAAAATAAAAATAAAACCAAATGACGGCATTTAACACGACCAAGAAAGAGGTAACATGCATGATGAATATATATATTCCCTAGTCAAGATTAGTATGGTAGCTGATGTAGCCTGTTAAGTGTACAGACATGTTTAGTGTTGTTGGTTCTTTTATAAAAAGGAAAATTTGGATTTGTTTGCTACCTAATTCATTAGTGTAATCTTTTATAAAACTTCACACTAACATGTTAATATATTTAATTCATTTAAACAAGTTGGATGGTTGAATTATATGATTGAATGTACAGATCATATAGTTCAACTCAATACAAAGATTAGGTATTGAATTCCCATCATGCAAGGAGTCCCATCATATAAGGAGTCCTTATATAAATGTATATTTTAGTGGTAAATTTTGTTATGCATAATGTTATATATATAGAATTAAGTGTGCTTAAAGTGCTTAGTTATTTTAGGTTAGGCTATTATATTTTAAGTTAAGATAACTTAAGTTGAGTGTTTTTTTTTTTCTCAATAATAAAAAATATAATAGATAAGACATGATAAGATTGCTTCAACTTTTATATGAAAATATTTACATGAAAAGAAACAGAGAACAAACAGATATGTCTGTAAGATGAAATCAAACTTAAGTTGAGTATGAATATTCGCTTAATAATAAGGATAATATAAGTTGATCCTATTATGCAAGTTCTGTCAGTATAAAAGTTATTTAAAAAATATACTTGAAAATTGATGTATAAGTTAATCGAAAAATAGAAACGTTCATCATAAACATCATAAGAAAATAGATACAAAAATAAATTCAAAAAATGAGAAAAGTTAAACCTATAAAAGTTAATATTGTTAAACAGAAGTGTTAAATAAACTTTAATATATATCTATAGAGAAAATTATTATCAAGTAGCTATTATTCTCGACACAAGCTTGATAAATGTCAGCAAAATTCGTGACACGTGTAAAATGTATTTCACATTTAGATGTAATAATAAAGCACATCAGATATACTATATATACAATTGATTTACAATCTTTTACCAAATCGTAGACGTTACATTCTTCACCAATGGACTGAATATTATTTATTAAATAGGTAAAGTAGACACTCCTTATTAGACCTTTTTATATGAAATTTCTCTCTCTCTCTCTCTCTCTCTCTATATATATATATATATATATATATATATATATATATATATATATATATCATTTTCACTTCAAATGTATAAGACACCTTTCACGAGATAACCATTAAATAGTAAATAACTATATCCGAGCATATGTTAGTCCTAAAAACATTTATTCAATTGGATATCTTTGAACTAATTTTTCAGAATAAATTTTTACAATGCCTTTAATATATGAATTAATTTAATAAATTTTAATTTATATATATATATATATATATATATATTTATATATATTAACAATTACACATTTTATAAGTTTATTATACTTATCACAAATTTATTAGGAAGTACAAAAACTTATTTTGGTAGAATCACCAAACATCTATTTAAGTGATAAAAAAAATCACTTCATTTACCAGATATATTGTTCATGCTTGTCTCTCACTAAGTGATTGTCATGCTCAAGAAACAAGAAAGAAGAAGTTAAGGATGAAAGACATAGAGATCCTGGTGGTCTGAGAATTGTTTGCTACAAAGGAGGATGAAGAACAACATATATGTATCGATGACAAGTTGTGGAAGATGAAATTTAGTTGGACAAATAAACTGAAAGGGAATGCGAATGAAAGGTAATAATTTACTAGAGACACAAAAATTTAGATATCTATTAGAGATCTCACATGGAATACAGAAAAAACTTTTCAATAGTTTATAAATAAGTGTAAACCTCATCTTATAAGAAGGTTGTTAGGTCCTATCAAACCATCATTCTTATATATACAGTGTCACGCAAGAGTTGAAGAGTTTCGGCATAAGGAGATGTGTTGGAGATCACACATCGACTAGAAAAAAAACATTTCAATAATTTATAAGTAGATGCAAACTTCACCTTACAAGTCGATTTTGTAAAATTAAGTTAGGCTCCACTTCTTAATAGTATCTTCACATGTTGTCAAAAATAAAATCTCTCAAATATTGTCACAAGTTGTCCGATACAATATTTTAAGATAGTAACTTAACTAATTAGCATGTGACACAATTTATTGTTGGAGATATATATAAGATGAATTTGTTATTGGTGGTTGATAGTTTCAATTTTTTCTTTAGTTACTACTTGTTATTGTATGTAAGCAACTTAATGTATATAGAGTTCATGCACTCTTACTCATTCCAATTCAACAACACAAAAGCAATTTGTACTCATTCCAATTAATACAATTTAATTTTCTCTCTCGAATATCTTTCTTCCGCATGAACTCCACCATGTCTTATACGATTTGTCTTTCTTATAGAAAAATTATTGTGGAAACAGTATTGTTCTTTTCTCTTTTTCTTTTGGGATAAAAAAGAGCGGGGGTAGGGAGAATGATTTAAAAATTGTGTTTGATGTGTCTTGTATGGCAAATCCAGATGCTAAATAGCAAAAAAGCTGTTAAGATGCCCTTTTTGTTTATCTAACATTCATGGATCCTACCAATCAACATTTATTTTATGGATATGTAGAACAAGATTCAATATATATATATATATATATATATATATATATATATATATATATATATATATATATATATAGATATATATATATATATTAATTAGCGCTGATGATTATTTATTCAGTATCTAGTCAAGAAAGGAGGTCGCACTTTTGGCCGAAATCCATATTCAAAAAGACAAATTATTTAACCTTTCGATTCTGAACTTGATTACTAAATATGTGCGATGATTAGGTCAAAGACAAATGTATTTTCCCCTCTTGTTTTGGTTAGATTAACTTGATTCTTGTAGTTTCTGTTGCAACAAAGTTCTTAAAGTATAATTAATCTAAAAATATATAAATGTTTATAAACTATTATCGTTAAATCTATATTAATAATTAACATAATCTTTTTAGTGTAGCAACTTTTAACCCTTTTCCGATTTTTCTACTTTTTTTTTTTTTTTAAATAACTCTCTTCAGTTTTCATAATTCATTTGTAAATCCCATGCAGCAGCAGCATGATTCCGTGAATCAATTATATCATGCAGTTCAATGAAGGGATAGTGCAAAGTAGGGAAGTCAAAGAATAAGCCATATTTAACTGAAATAACGTGAATCATGTTTGAATTTAATAAAATCATTATAAACAGTAAAACTCTCTTTAAATGTTTAACACCACAAAGTATATATAAACAGAAAAACTCTCTTTAAATGCGTAACACAACAATACATCATTTGAGTTTTTAATTATTAATTAAATTGAAAAAAAATGATACTAATATCGTTTTTGCGCTCGATAACAATTGAAAAGGAATTTCAATTTAGTTCTTGAAATTACAAAACTATTAATTCAAAGACATTATAATATGATGATACAATGTATTAATAATATATTTTAATTTTTTTTTCTGACAAATCCCAAACCAACTTATGCTAATTAAAATTTTAGTTTTACAACCTTAAAGATGCATATCTTCTGACAACTTTGTCATTAATTCTTAAATCATAAATTTGAGTTTTCATTTTTAAATGAAAACATATTGTGGACCATACTTTTTTTCATAGTTTTTCCATTTTTAGTGTATATTCTGAAAAACATTAAAACAAGTAACTATTTGTAATTTTTTTTCTTCTATGTTAATATTTTTTTTTTATGTAAGCTAAATCTCAACTTGAATTTACTTCAATTTTATTTTTTATTTCAAATGTTACTTATACGTCAATTATCCTTCAGCCAAGTTTGCAGGCCCTGCTGGTTTGAATGAAAATTTTCTTTTGACTTATTCTTAACAAGCAACATAAATGTTTGATTGAACCAAATGTTTTCGAAATAATCATTTTTTTAAACATGTTAGTATGATGCAGTGGCCTCATATATCGTTTCAACATTAGTGGATCTTAGTGGTAAAAGTTTAATAAATATCATAATTTAACTTTGTCAAGGTATATAATCGTAATTACCAACACTAAAAACAATTAGTGCCGGTCGAGATTATTGATTACCTCTTACGTAACCATTAATCTATCACTTCCTCTACTGAAATTTCAGATGAACTTTTAATATACAGAAAATGGAAAAGAAGATTAACTCGACTAATATAAATAAAAGTGTCGATCAATTCAATGGCGATGTTGTTCTAATTTTAAAAGGTCTTGTATTAAAACTGTTTTGGCATTTATATAGTTTGGATAAAAATATAAGAATAGATGAAACTATTGTCAGCATCTATATATCAATTCAGAATTTGATGTTGATATAATTGTTGCTGCTATTTAAAATCAAAGATGTAGGTAAGATTCCTTTTAGGTAGCAATTTACACCAGGAAATTTCATGACTTATATTATTTTTTCCAATTTTAAATATTTGCTCCCTACAAACTCCAATTTAACTCTAGTTAGGTGGAAATATTAATGGTTTGTTTGATGAGGTAAATTAGGTGGGAATACTGATAAAAAAAATCATTTAACTACATTGGTTTTATCAAAGGAAGGAAGGAAATGGCTCATTTTTTAAACTAATGTAATTTTTTTTTTAAATTTTTGAAATGGTGTATTTTTGTTGGGATATGATAATTTTGGAAAATGTTGCATGATATTATTATGAATAAAATTGTATCATTATTGCACGATTTAACTACTTAAGATAATATCAATTCTTGGAAAGAGAGCAAGATTTTAATTGAATGAATGAAATACAATAAATTTACTATTTTAATTAACTAATTAATTGATTAATTAATGATTTTAGGTGATTAATTCTCCCACCCTTCCTCTCTTGTTTTTTCTTGAAAATTTTGATGAATATGTAATTATTAAAATTAATTGTCATTAAGTAATATTAAAATAAATGTAAAGTTAATTTAAATAAAAAAAAGGTTACCTGGTATAGTGAAGAAAACTTATATAAGGTAGTTAAATAAAAAGATAGTTTTTATATAGTAAAAATTTAAATTATTTAAATTAAAAAGGGTTAAATCTTTTTAAAAAATGACAAAAGTAAGTTGGTTAGTTTTTAAAATTTATTTATATTTTTCTCCTTCTTAAAACTAGTTCCTCTCTTTTTTTTTCTCTCTTATGAAAATAAACATAAACATTACTGTAATTTTATAAAAATTCTCAAACTACTTTCGTTCTTTTTTTTTTCTTATAAAAATTCTCAAACTTATTTAGATTTTTTTTTCTTAAAACTACTTCCGCTTTTTCTTTTTCTTTTATAAAAATTTTCAAACTTATTTAATTTTTTTTCCTTCACAACAAGTAATGGATAACAATTTTAATTAATTAGTTAATTAAAATAGTATTTAACTAAAATCCTCTTCTCTTGGTAGGATTTCACATAATCTTAAATTAAATCATATAATAATGACATGATTTATTTACAATGATATGGTGCAACCTTTATATAATTGAGCACTATTCTAGAAATTTTATAAAAAAAATTACAGGGAGATTTGTAGAAGGAATTCAATATTGTCTATTCCCATCATTCCAAACATGGAGGGACAAAACTATGTGGTATAGCTATTTTTTTTCCAATATATATATATATATATATATATATATA
>Ga0209489_106452_pt1 | contig 18868 bp, 7 predicted proteins | sample SiratrowhiteBW_FD_187527 | JGI IMG/M metagenome (GOLD analysis project Ga0209489, IMG submission 187527) | Root nodule microbial communities of legume samples collected from California, USA - Siratro white BW (SPAdes) (version 2) | ecosystem: Host-associated > Plants > Roots > Nodule | place: USA...
ATATATATATATATATATATATATATATATATATATATATATTGTCTTTGTAAAAATAAATAGAATTTAAAATTATTTGTTAAATATGATGGTTGAGTAAAGGAAAATAAAAAGACAATCAATTGTAAATAGATAAATTCATGATATCTTAGATAATTTTTTATTTTTTATATTTTTGAAAAAAAAATATTTTAAACACTTAAGATATATCATCTCACAAAATAAATCATTTTTCTAAATTTAAAGAATAAAAAGTATCGGTTCAAGAAATAGGATAGACATTTAAAAAAAAATTATTTTTTCTATTATTTTTTTTTAAATATACTGGTTATCTGGCTTGCGGGTCTTAAAGGAAAAAAAAAATTGTTGTTGTCCAGCATGAACACGTGACCTAGACTAAATCCCAAAACAAAACAAGAGAGTTGTGTCCAACGCAACTGACGTGAGCAGATCATCTTGGCACATCGAAACTCATAAGATTACACAAACCCATGTAATAACATCTTATATCATTCAAACTTTTATCTACATACAAGTATCAACATCTATTCAAGGTTTAACATGCTTCAAAAAGTCTCCATATACATCAAACCTATGTACAACTAGATACATAATAAAAGAAAAATGAAACTAATAGCCTATATGTCTTAAGGTGTTTTTGAACTTGTATTTGCATATGCTTGTGTACATACTACTGTCATCGCATTTCACAATATAACAAGATAAACAATGGTAAGTTAGTGAAATAATATTTCAAATCGTGAAAGTAAAATAAAATAAATAGATTTACAATTCATGTTTGGTTATAAATTTAAGAATTTAAATATCATCCCTCATAATACAACTAGGTCTATCATCTAATCACAATCCTTTATACTCCATTCCAAGCATATTGATTTCACATAAATTCATTTGCAATCACCCTACCTTAATTTTATTTTAATTCAAGTACTCTGATTTCATTTTAATCAAAATGATTGCATTTGAACTCATCATTTAGTCATAACACATATCATATCATTTCAACTATAGTGATGGTCTCATATCAAAATGGTTACATATGAACCTATCATTCAGTTATATCATTTCAACCATACTGAAACGTATAGATTCATTTGCAACTATGATATCTTGATTTCCTTTGAATCTCAATATTCTAGATTTAGTTCAACCAAAATGGTTGCATGTGTATCAATAATTTAGTCACCATATGCATCATTTAGTTTTCATCATGCACAACCATATCTATTCTACAATTCACAATTAGTATTCAAAATCAACTCTTTTCTATCAAGCTATCAATATCAAAGTAAATATACATAATCAACCAATTTCATCATAAAACTTCTTTGAAATAAAAATTAAAATCTTTGAATTTTTATTTAATTAAATAAAATTACGAAAGAATTACATGAAAAAATATTTATCATTTTTAAAACTCGCATAATATATTATTAGATATAGTAAAGGGAAGGTTCCAAATAATAGAATAAAATTATCAAGGAAGATCAAATTTAGGGAAAAAATCATAAATATTTATTTGAAGAATAAATTACACTAATAATTTCTAATATTGTTACATTTTCAATATATTGATTATCTTTAACTAATATAATTTAAAATATTCATGAAAATATATTAATTATCTTTAACTAATATAATTTAAAGTCCCCATAATTAATAAATACGGGTGTCAAAAGTGTTAGAGTGATTCTTCCTCCACCTTCATGCATTGTTTCTTCATCCGTACTTTTAAAAAATACCAATTTTTTTAAAAAGTTATGCAATTTAAAATATAATTTTTACATTTTGTATTTTGAATTATATAATTTAAAATACATTTTTTATTTTAGACTATATAATCTAGAATACAATTTTTTTAATGTTCTAGTACAATTCAGAATATAATTTTTGTATTAATCTGAAATATATTTTTTTATTTCTATATAATTTTTTTTAGATTGCCCAATTCAAAATATAAAAAATTGTATTCTAGATTGTACAATTAAAATAAAAAAATAAATTAAAAATTATAATTTGGATTAGGCAGTTGCTTTACACTAAATAAAATTGTGATCAACACTATATAGCATTAATGAAACGTTCGAAATACTCTTTAGTCTTACCAATGTCAAACTAGGATCTCTCCTCCTTTATTTTTCTTTGTGGTCCTACCTTCTCGTCTCCATGTTATCTATCACCGAAACTCTTCATCGTTACATTGTCTTTGCTTTCAATAGTTCAACCTTCCAAAATTTGGATTTTGAAACTTAACTCACAACAAAAAGAGTTTTCCGTAACTATTAAAGGGTTAAACGGTGCTTCTCCACTCATCTTAGAGGTGCTCTAATGTTCTTTTGCTTGTCTGAATAGTGCTTTGATATTCCTTTCCCTTGTCTTTAGGTGCTGTGCTGCTTTTCCCGCTTGTCCTGTCCGCTAATGTTCCATTATTTAATCGGTTGTTATAGGTCTTAGATTCTAAAAATATTATCTATTATAAAAGTATCTAATGCTTTCTTCTTTTTAATTCTGTTTTGAACCTAATATTATATTCTTTTGCTGTTCTGCTTTCTTATTCTTCGTTCTTTCTTACAATAACTCACCACCATCATACCTACCACCTTCAATCGACTTATACTGTATTGCAAATAGTAATGTCAAGAATAGTTAGGGGATTAAGAAGCGAGTGTTCAAGGTTTATTTAATTTTTTCACTAAGGGTATAATAGTCATTTTGGTTGAGTCTATGTAGGTGCAATAAGAAAGTATGGAGGTTAAAAAGTTAATCAAAGTGTTAACTTAGGCGGTTGCTTCCTGCACCCCCATTATTTACTTCTTGCACCCCATAATTGAGAGAGAAGGATAAAGCTGGTGGTGGCTCGCCAGAGGTAAAGCAATATCTTTGTCTTTGTAGGTGGGTTCCGTCCCACTTGGTTTGAAAATTCCTTGTTGCAAGTTTTGAAAATTCCTTTTACTTTATTTTAAGTTTGATTTAGGGTTAATTTGGGTTTGATTTTGGTGAAAAAATTTTGTTTTGATTAAAGAAAGTTTTTGTTGTTGTTGGTCTATTGATCTCTGACGGTAGAGTGACCTGCAGCGGTCAGCTGTGTCACTGTGCGTAAGGCGCAGGTGCGAAACTTTTTTTTCGTTTCCGGAAAGAAAATTATGGGAATCTTACGAAATTCTGTTTCCAGAGAAACATTTGGTGGACAAAAATACCTTAATTATGGAAAAATAATTCCAAAACATGTTACCATAATAAAGTTTCCAAACATATTTCCAAAAAAATAAATAAATTTTAAAACTTAAATTAAATTTCAGGAAATAATATTTCGAAATTAATTTTTTCACCTTCAAATTTTTTTTCGAAATACAATTTTGAAAGTCATTTTTATACCCTAAAATTTATTCCAAAATGTCAATTTCAGAAGCTATTTTTATTTCTTCAAGGATAGGACTGGTGCTTTAAAAATACGATGGGTGCTGAAAGCAATTGGCGTTAACTTGATCTATTTTAATCTGACTTGTTATTGGCCCGTAAAAAAATAGTGTAGGTGGACTATATTATAAAATTGGTTATTAAGTTATAATATTATTGTACATTTACATCTTCTAAATAATACAATATAAAAAGTTAATCTTTTAATTATTTTTTATTTAAACTTTTAATTTAGAATAATAATCAACAAATCAGATCAAAGTGGGTTTAAAAATACCAATTCACCCTGTTAAATTAGTGACAGAGCCGATCTGTCAAGCCCACTTTGTCATCCTGGTTTGAAACAATATTGTTTAAATCACAATATTTCATATACACGAAAGAAGATACGATTTATAATAAAGTTCTCTAAAAAGGAAAAGATTATAGAAATCTACCATTGTAGATTAAATTCAACTTTTGGAAAAAGCAAACACGTGAAAACAATGAAATACAATTTTTTTCCAATTTCTAAAAATGGTATGCCATGAAACATTACCTTCCTTTTACTAAGAGGAGAGTGTAAACCAAAAGGAAACCTTAATTTACTCTGAACATAAAAAAAACAAAGGCGAAACAACATTCTTAGGAAAAAGAAAATTGATATACCACAACATCCTAAGCCAAGAAAGATCAAGCATTTTTACATTCAAAATGAGATGCTTTATAAGTGTAGAAGGGTATTACGATACCTGATTATCAATAACCAACTTAAGATGTTGAAGGAATGTATAGTTTTAAATAGCAAATCCTCTCAAAGGAAACAAGTATATGACTTTGGACTACAAAAATAGATGGACCTTGAAAACAGCATTTATAAGAAAGGGGCAAAAGCACAAAACATTTAGTTTGCCCTGGGGGTTGCCCATTCAACTCTAAGTATGAGATTGTCGTAGCCATAGCCATTGAGCTTGCTGATAGCTCTTTGCGCATCTTCCCTGTTCACAAAGTTAACAAAGCCAAAGCCCCTGCTCATGTTAGTCTTCTGATCAATGGCAACATAAACTCTGCTTACAGGACCAAAAGGGCGGAACAGCTCCAGCAAATCGGGCTCTCTTGTGTCTTCAGAGAGGTTGGTTACCCTCACAGAGTTCTCATCGTTCCTGCGCCGCATATCAGACCCACTACTCCTCTCAGCCCCCGCCCTCATACCAGGAGGCACGTAGGCTCCCTTGGTTGCACCACCTGTTGCCGCTGCAACATCTGCTGTTGCAGGCTTATCCACGAATCCCTCAGATGGTGGGGCCAGATCCTTGTATGGACATCTTGAGGTCCAGTGATCACCCTTCTTCCCACAAGTCCTACACACCATCAGAACAGCACCTTTCTGGAATTGAGCCAAGGGGTCTCCACCACTCTTCGGCTCCTCTGTTTTGGAGCCTGTTTAAATCACAGAAACACAGTAATTACATACTCATGATAGATAAGTAATCCTATTATAATTACTTAGAAGATATCTACACACTGACCTCAAGTTCACGTCTTCACTCTCATGCACAAACACAGGTTTTTAAAAACCCAGTAATTTAAGTCCTTTCTCACTGTTTTTTTGGTTTTAAAACTACTTCCCTATTGTTTTTACAGTTTTCAGCAATCAATTTCTCATCCAAAAATCAAAAAACAGAATCGACTGAGATATTTTCTTTTCTTGTTTAGGGTTTCATGATGTTCAACATCTTCCACAATTCAACAATCAGCTTTGAACAATGTTATTTAGTTACATTTGAAAACTAAAAGCATTTTTTGAAAACAGGAATTGAAGACACCCAACCGCTCTTAAATAAAGTGTTCAGATATAAGTATCGGAAAACCAAATTGAAAGTCCAAAAAAATGCTACAAATAGAGCCATATCATGATGTATCTGAAGGTTATCCAGAATTGTGAACAGAAAGAAGTGATTCAATGATGTATTTTCTTCAATAGCTTATTACCACAGACAACAGTGCAATTAAGGAAGAAAACAGAGAAATTGTAATGAAAATGGTAATAAAAGGTGGATTCCGCAGAGAGATGTTACCGAGAGGCTTGGGGCGTTCGAGGAGGATCTCTTCCGTGGAGACCATGGTGAGGCGGCTGCCGACGTCTTCGTGGACGGCGTCTCCGAACTTGGGCCAGGAGCGTCGCTCGACGGCGCGTTTGCTGAGACGCGCGTTGGCAAGCTTGCGGGTGCGCGTGGTGGTGGTGATCTTGACCTTGTTGCCGTCGTCGTCGAACTTGTACTCGATGACCTTCTTTATGCCGTTGTCGTCGGGCCCTATGACCTGGCGCGGCGGGAGGAGGAAGTCGAGATCCTCGCCGTCGTCCTCCTCGAGCTCGCCCCAGCGCAGCTTGGTGGGTTCCCCTTGATGCGCCATTTTCTTCTTCTCTCTTCTCTTAAATTATCTTCTCTGTGGCTTCGCTAGTCCCTTCCACAGTCCCTCTAAGCGAGAAAGAAAGAACCACCGCGGATTGTAGAATGAAAACCTGCTTTTGTGTTTAGGGTCTGATCTCTTCCCCACTCATTGGGTCTTGGGCTCCCATAAGGCCCAATTTCCGATTGAATAAGCCCAATTGCTTCCCATCACAAATCTTTTATAATTATAATACATTTCAAAACATTTATTACAATATTTAAACATTAATAAATATATTTATGAATAAGATATTAAACATTAAAAAAAATAAGGTTATACGTGAAAATTTATCGTATCAAAATTTTATTAATATTAATTTTATGAGAAAGACTATTATAATAATATATATTATATCTTTTTTTTTTCATTTTTTCAAAGTAATTTTACAAATGTATTTTTGTTGTTCTATAAATACTCTTAAGTAATGAAGTAAAATTATGTTTATTTTGTACTGTGTCTAATTCCTATATTAAATTAATATATTTTTTAATTAATCCTCAATTTTAATTAAAGAAAACAAGATAGTCTTTACTTGTTTAAGAGTGGATAACATGAATATGAACAATAAAATTTTAGAGAGCTAAGAAAAACAAAAGGATTACTTCATCATAGATACAACAAAAATTAACTCTAAAGTTTTAACAAGATCTTAAGAATTATTTTTCTATCTTGTAAGAAGATGAAAATATAATAATAATAATAATGACAATCAAATAAGAAGTACACTATTTTGGGTTTTAAGGCCAAAGTCTATATTACTTTTGGACGGAAATGAAGATGAGGATTCTGTTAAATTAGTTAAGCAGTTTTAAACAATTTTTTTGACTCGTTTTGATTTTTCTATTTAAATAGAGTTGTTTCTCTTTTTATTGTAAGTCTTTTAGAGATAAAATAAAGTGTTCCAGAATGTCTTTTTTCGATTAAATGAAAGCAAAAAACAATTGAAGCTCTTTACCTGTTAAAATCTTTATATCATCTAATATAGTATTAGAATGGGTATATCTCACTTTGCCTTCACTACGCAAGGCTTTTGCAAAATAAATAAGTTTGTTTTATCTCGTTCTTTCTTATTGATTGTTTCTTTTAAAAAAAGTATATAGAGTCTCTTGAATATCTTTTTTGTTTTTCTTGATTTATTTTACCATGAGTACTTCAAAGGTTGAACTACAAAACAATATAAAATAAAAAAAACCCATACAGTCCATATTATTATCTTCATTTAAGGGAGAACTATGGCATGATCCTTGTCAGTCCTTAACTTAATGGAAACAATTATCATTCACATCCTAGGGTTGTGATTCTTTCAAAAAAAAATAAGTAGAAGTTTGTGGTGGATGGAAGCATTGAGGCTCCAGCTTAGATAGATTCTCTAGAAGCATATGAAAGATACACCAAAAATACATGGATACTTGATTCAAGTGCAGTAGACCAGGTAACATGCACTACACAATATTTTTCAAATTTTCATAAAATAAAACCTATATTTGTATAACTTTCAAATGGAGCATATGTGACTGTTGATCATTATGGAAAAGTTTACTTTTCTAAACATTTCTTTTTAACAAATGTTCTTTATATTCTATATTTTAATTTCAACCTTATATTTGTGCAACACATGATTTCATCTTTAAATTGCATTCTAATTTTTGGTCACAAGCTTTGCCAGATACAAGATACAAATTCATGAAGGATGATTGGGAGAGTTGAACTACAAAATGGGCTTTATTACCTACAGGCAAGAACAAACAGTTTTACTACCAATCTTATTAGTTCTGGTCTTGTTGTCAACAATGACATTGATGTTTGGCATAATAGGCTCGGACATCCTTTTGGTGGTGTTTCATATAATATTTGTAGTAAACTTTCTTATGTTCATTTTAATAAAAATAATGGTTGTGAACCATGTCATCTTGCTAAGCAACACAAGCTTCCTTTTACTATGAGCAATTATGTTTCTAAGCATGTGATGAGTCATTATTTTCTCTTATTTATTTGTCTTTATTTTCCTATTTTTATTAGTGATTTATGCTTAAATGACTATTATTTTCTCAATTTCATTATTTGGGCTTCATATACCAGAAATTCGTAATTTTATTTAATTTGGATTTTCTAAGCTAATTTTATTATTATTTTCAGTGCAGATTTGGAATTTTATTAGGCGTGGAAATTAATTATGGGATTAAAGAGGAGCGGTCACATTATCAGTTTTTATTTTTAGTTTTTATTTTCAGTTTTTATTCGTTGGACCAGAATTGAATAAAATTAGGCCCATTAGGTTTAGTGTTGAGCACTTATTTAAGTGTAATTGAATAAAATTAGGCCCATTAGGTTTAGTTTTGAGCACTTATTTAGGTCTAGCCGCCTGTTACAAAGAGGGAGGCAAACAAAGAAGCATACAGTTCTTTATTATCTGCTTTTGGGATTCAGTTTGTTCTCTCTCTAGAAAACTGGTTCTGTATTTATTTTCTTTTATGTGTAATTATGTTCTGTTTTTGTTTCAATTCAATTTTGTTTTCTATTTTAATTCAATTTCGTTTTTTATTTTAATTCAATTTCGCTTTCTATTTTAATTTCGTTTTGTGTTTAATCTTCTTTTGCTTTATTTGAATTTAATGGAAGGCTAATTTATAAGGTTATCCTTTTGATTGAGATTGTCATGAAGCTTTGAGATTGTTGTTGTGTTATTTTTCTCTCTTCGTCTCTTAACTCTTCATCATTTTATTTATGTGCTTAATGTTTTTACTAATTCATGTTTAATGTATGTTTCAGTTAATATGAAATTCGTGCTCTATTCATGCCTAATGGAGTGAGCCACGAGTTGTTGGGATGGAATGAATGATGTATGTAATGCTTAATTTGCATAAGAAAAACTTGTTTTAATTCTCGCTTAGTTAATTAATTCAGGTTGGAATTAGGGTTCAATAAGTTGAGCATGAATTTCTGTATCCTGTGATAAGCGGATTGCAATCTAATCAATAGGGTAATTTAATTCGGTTAAGGAAATCTAATACGGTTTTGTTGATTTTTATTTTATTAAATTCAATTATTTCACAAAACCCCCCCTTTCTCTTTGTGTGTTTAATACTTGGGAGAGTCACTTCCTAGTACTACATTTTGACCGGATACGGCTTCCATCAGCATGTTTTCAAAATTATTCACGGACGTACGGGGTCCTATTAAAGTTCCTTCCATACACGGTTACAAGTTCTTTCTTACCATTGTAGATTATTTTAATAGATGTATCTAAGCACACTTGATGGAAAAACAAAGTTGAGACTAGAATTACATTGTTTAATTTTATAACTTTCATTCAAAATTAGTTTAACACTAAGATAAAAACTATAAGGTTTCATAATGGTTAAGAGTTTATGTGGAATGATCTATATGAAAAAATGCAAATCATACATAAAACTAGTTGTGTGGAGATTCCTCAACAAAATGCCATTGTTAAAAGGAAATACCAACATATTCTCAATGTTGTTCGAAGCCTTTTGTTTCAATCTGATGTTCCTGCCATTTTTTGGTTTTATGCCCTCATACATGTTCACATCATAAATAACACTCCCTCTATTGTTATATATTTAAAAAAAACACTCCTAGTTAGCTTCTTTATAAAATCATACCTGATTTAACTGATCTAAAGGTCTTCGGAAGTCTTTATTTCATTTCTCATTCTTGAGTCACACTTCCCATACTTCGTTCACACCACTTGTCATTTCTAACTCCTCTTTAACTTTTCTTTCACTTTAACTTCCATGTATGGTCGAAATTTGAGTGGGTTAGATTTGAGTTTGGATGACTTGAATTTGCTCCTTTCTTCTTATACCTCTATTAGTGTTCACACACATTAGGTTGTTGGACTTAAAATACTCAATTACAAAGTTATTATTTACACCTATTTTTCACATGAAAGAAAATAAAAATACATTTCTTATTTTTATAATTTACAATTAAAAATAAATTTTATTCTATAACTATTTATTTATTTAAAAGTGTTTAAGATTATTCATATCCATGTAGCCATCATTTGTTAAGCAAGATAAGAACACGAAGTTCTTCCCTCGTAAGAATAAAATTAGATCTATTGCAAAAAAAATAAGTCTTTCTTAAAGCATAATGATAAACCACTTACAGATAAGGTTAACTATGACATCCCAAATCTTTAGAACAATATTATAAAATTACTTTAAAATATAAACTATTTAATATCGCCAATATTACATTGTTTGGTAAGTTTGAAGATTTAAGAATCAAATCTTATATTGAGAAAATATACTAGAAGAAACAAACAAAAGATTGTAAGTTTATAATTGAGGGATACACTGCTAGACAAAGTCAAAAGCAAAGAATGATCTAATTTCTACTTGATAGATGATTCTAAGTTGTCAGACGATATTGATGTCATATGTTAGAATGAGAGGTTCAATGATTCTGGACGAATGAGATAATCATTGCTTGTGAATCATTAGACGAATCCGTATTAGTAAGTTTTTCTCTATTTATGAAGAACTATTGGAATTTTACCATGATGGGACTAGTTTAACTAAAAAGGATAAGAACTATTTCATAAGAAGACTAGATAAGTTTAGATAAATATTTTTTCACAATCATTGTTATAAATAAAGACGAATAAGTGGACCCCATTTTTTATTATGGATACATCACATCTTAGTACTTAACTCTTTATAACCTAATCCAAACTAGATTTGAAATAATTAGTTAGATTACAACTATGTAGTTACAGATGAATAATATTCAAGATTTCTTTATAAATAAAGTGGTTGAGAATTTACAAAACTCATGAGAGAACAATAAAAAAAAATATGAGAAAAACTTATGTGAGAAAACGAGTGAAGGATGCTCTGCTTCAAACTCCCAAGGTAGGGAAGAAATATGTATATATATTGCATTTTGTTTTGCATTTTGATAAGATATACCTAAATTCTCACAACCATAACATTTAATATTTCTTGTTGAACTATTTTTCTTATTTGAGATAGGCTGATTTTATTATCCATATTTCGAACATTCAATGAAATATTTGAGACTTTGGAATCTCGCTACAATGTAATGGAGAACAATATTATTGATATCATTCTCAAGGTTGATTTGTAGTGTAATGAAAAGTAGTATTATGGAAAACATCATGAATTAATACATTTTGTAGAATGATAATATTATTGAACAGAGTCTTTCAGTCAAATGTTTGGTAGATATTAGTTTTCAAATATTATTTCTGAAATTATTCGTATGAAACAGTTAATGAACATTATAAATAATTTATAATGATTGTATTATGTTTTGAGATTTTGTAAAGATGTTATTATAAATAATTTTTTTAAAATGTTAATTCAATACTATATATATATATATATATATATATATATATTATGTTTTGATATATATTATGTTTTTTATTTTGATGCATGAATTACAATTAAATGAAAAAGACAGTAATACTATATTTTCTAAATATTTCCTTTATCATATAATCAATCCGTCGTTAAAAATAACCTTAGTTTATGATTACTTAAAAAATTTATGCCTATATTTTTCTTGAGAACTCTCCAATAATATCTTTTATCTCATATATAACACTTTTAAATTTATCAAACTTGAGAAAACATCTCATGCTTTCTTAAAAAAAAAAGGATTGCATAAGGATATTACCTGAATTATAAAGATAAATTCTGATATGTTCTCTCGATTTTTTTAATAAGATTCATTATTTCTTCTTAAAACTTTGTTCCGTAGTATGATAATCTAATATTTACACATTTGATAATTGAAAATGTTATTTTTTACTTTTAAAATTTATTTTTTAAAAACTAAGTTAACCAGTTAGTACTGATAATAGATTGTATTGTTTATCAAAACACCTATATTATTTTGAAAGATAATTAATTATTGGATTTGTTTTTCAAAATACCAAACAATCGATTATTTTGAAAATTTTCACTTACGAGTAAAGATATAGTTGATTGTTTGGTTACTCAAGCAATTAATTTGATATTAAACAAAAAAATATGAGTCCTCTAACGATAAATTCAATTTGGATTAAAGTTTAAGTAATTTACTAACTTGTGTTGCTTTATATGAGATTTTATAGTAATTCCCTTATACTATATACAGTGCACAGGTCTTGTAAAAATTCACATAAAATATTATTTTACTTTAAATAGTTCTTATGGCATTCTATCACTTTTAAACAACTCAAACTGTAATTTTTACAAATCATTTCCAATAATATTACGAACTTACATTTTTAAATTTTTTTATTCCGCTTCAATTTTTTATACCTTAAAAGTATTGAAATATTGAATATAATATTATTTAGTAGTTGCTGTTATGAAAAAAATTAATTTGTAATATTAAGAACCAATATGTGTGTGAGTAAATCATGAGCATTATAGAGGGATTAATGGCTTGAATTTGAGATAAACTAAGAAAATATTAGACAAACAAATGGAATCCCAAACTATAATATAAACTTATTACAATTTGATTTCAGTCGAAACAATTTGAAAAGAGTAAAATTAATTATATTTCCAACATAATTAATAACACATATTTTAAAAATTTATAGTTAATGAATATAAGGTGAAATTGATTATCACATTTTTCATCTGAAATCTTGAAAGGAAAAATTGTGCTATATATTATTTAAATATAGTTGTAAAAGCATGGTCCAATGGAATTCAATCACACAGAAGGGAAAAACTTGTTGAGATTAAAAGGTAGTGAGTAAAACTCTTCACTCCTGGTATCTGTTTTGAAGGAACGGAATCTGTCCCACCACTGCATGCCTCTGTCTTTTCTACTTTGGTTGTCTTTCTTTCTCAATGTAACGTCCAAGACAAGTGCTAAGGTACCACCAACAAATGCCTCCGATGCAAATGGCACATTCATCATGTCATTGAACTACCAAAGTCAAACCACATTATTTAGTCAAATGTCTATTCATTTTGTTGTGTTTAGTGCTGCATAAAACTTAGATATTGCATGAAATTTAGAACAATACCCATCTTGCTCGCGTGTGTACAGGACCGTAGCCTTTGAATGCTGTGTACTCATTGAAGTATTGTGGTATGGAGAAGCCCATGAAAATGGAGAACCCTAAGATAAATTTAGTTCTAAAGCTGTTTAAGTTGCAAAATTGAAGGAAACCTAGACCTGCTGAGCCTGTGTTGTAGGAACAAACAAAACAAAAAGAGAGTTAATAAATCTAGCTGAATCAATTTATATGATTCAAGTCCTTGTTCTTTGAGTTCATTCGTACTAATACTTACCTACATAGGCAAAGAAAAGACAATATAAAGCTGCAACTATTGGAGCTGGAATTGAAGCAAAAACGGCTCCAAACTTTCCTACACGGCTCATAACAAATAGTTAGGCTCAAGTTCATGTTCAAAGGGAAACAAAATCAAATCAGAAGAATTTCCAGTCTCAAAAAAGTCACCAAGAATTGAGAAGAAGATCATGAATCCAGCTGATATTTGAACAACTCTTCTACTGCCTACACGTGTCAGAGCTAGCAGTCCTGCATTCTCTCTGGGAAATTAAAAGCCAATGATGTTATACAATTTGCACTAGGAGAATAAAAGTATGACAAATAACATGGAACCATATTGAATTAGGGTCTTACACAGATACTGATGATCCATTCCCTGTGCCAAATATTCCAGACAACAGAATTCCTACTCCCTGATGCATCATCACAAATAACCATAATTAACTATAATAAAGAATCAGAAAAGTGAAAATTTTAAGGAATGTAGTAAAGATAAAAAACTTAGTAGGGGAAAAATACTAATTCTTAGTATCTGTTTACCTGCCAACCAACACCACGGCTAAGAACTGAAGGTGGAATTGGTGTTGCACTTGCGTACCTTGACACAGCAATGAAGGCCCCAGTTGACTGTTGAACAAGTAAATTTTATGTGATAGAAAAGTACTAAATCAGTGTGCAACACAAAAGAAAAGAGAAAGGACATTGCAATGACAATGCATATGGAAATATAAAAGTAAACTAACCTCTACTAGAGCAACAAATGAAGCAGTCATCATAGCAAAAGCTTCTCCAGCCTCAAATGTAGGAGCTCCCCATTGAAAAGGGTATGGGATGCTTATCCTGCAAATATGTTTTGACAAATGAAAACCCCATTATTTCGTTATCATCTAAGACAGTCCAAACAAGTAGTTAGCAGTGTACATTACTATTATTGGAAAAATCAAAAGATGGATACCAAGGGGCACCCCCTATAATTCCGGCACGATCAGTTCTGCAAGTAATTTGAGTTTTGGGAGCTGAATTTCTGTATGCTCCACCTACTGTAAGTAGATGAGCATAAATCCACACAATTGCCACTGAGAATATTACTGCAAAGCGATCAAAGATAGGTTTCTCTCCTTTCATCATATGAGGAATGTACTGCAAAGACACATGTCAAATTAGTGAAGAAAGGAATGTTGAAAAATGTGTATAATGCTGCAATTAACAGAAAAGAGATTATCGTCAAGAAAGTTATAAATTTATTAACCACCTGTGAAAAAACTACTAGGATGATGATTTCTGGCAGCCCAATCTCCACACACTTTGCAAGCTGGATTCAAAAGCCACATTCAACACAGCGGGAATCAAACATTATAATTTTTAAAATATGTAAAGGAAGCAAGAACTAGTCCTTTTTGCAGATATGTATACCACAGGAAAACCGAGTTCATACAGCCCAAAGCCTGATAGAGCAACCAAGGGAACAGCAGAGAGAGGACTTAAGAACCTATAAAATACATAAAAGTTATTCATGAATATGATTTCAAGAGGCCAAGACAACGCACTAACTTTCAGAATGGATAAAATTGTATCTATAATCCTAACTTAAAACAAAAGTGTGAGAAGAAGTAGCACTGAGTTAAACTATTTTAGACAGGGCAGGTTCAATAACCTCACTACATTGCGCCAAAGGCCACTGAAGCCAAGAACAATTTGCAGGGTTGAGGCAACAATGAGGGCACCCTGTGTTCCGCGCATTATCTTCTCAAATTTCTGCATGTTTGTTGCAATGCAGGTAAACAAAGATGACGAAATAACAAAAAAAGAAAAAAAAAAAAAAAACATAAAGAACGACGAGGTTTGTGAAGAACCAACTAACCTCCAATGGATTCACAATGTCACTGTAGCGACCTGCCAGAATGATTGAAATGGTTGTTGGCACAAAGGTGTAGGATCCCCCAATAACTGCAGGCAAACGAGTCCCAAAGAATGTTTGGAAAAAAGTGTTTATGCCAGCCACAAAAAGTAGAGTCTGAATCACTTTCGCTTTCTCTTCCTATGGAAGCAAAATTGCAACCTCGATAAGATTTATGAGCTAACAGTATGAGAAAATATCTCCCAATTGTTTAGCTTTTTGGTTGTAATAACATTTGTTTAGGAAATAATTTTCAAGACTGAAGCTAAGAAATGTACAATTGTTTTAGAAAACAGTTTTTGAAGCTAAGAAGTGAGAAGAACATCCAACAGGTTCTTACATTTCCTCCTCCCATCTGGGGAACAAGAGAGCTGGGAATCAGAACGGTTGTGCCTAGCATCACCAGGTAATGTTGGAAACCAAGTAGGATTGCCTCCGCTTCATTAACACAAATTCTAAAACTCAATCAACATGTTTAACATGAATGTACACTCATGAAAACATGAATGTAATCAAAACCAGAAATGTTAAGGCAATTCCACACCAGAGTGGTTATGTGCCAAAAAAGTACAAGAAAATGGTTCCAATGTAGCAGTGAACTTACGCCAGGGAGGAGGACTTGTAATGCAGAAAGAAACATTTGGTAATTGATCTTTCACTGGATGTGGTTGAAGCTCATCCTGCTTGGGTGGTGGTGCAGCTCCTCCTCCTGCCATTCTACTAATCCTACTTAATCAAACTCAAACTTCTCAGAACCCAATGGCACAAAAACCAAAACTTCTACATCAACTTCTCAACTCAACCCCAGAAGAAGTTATGTGCAACACTGACAGAAACCAACAAAAGCTATCACTGTGGGGTACTTTTCCCAATGAGAAATGTGTAATGATGAAAACAGCGGCAATGTGAAGAAACTGAAGGCACCCTGAAAGAAAAATGAATACTTTCTTCCCTTTTGGGAGCTTCACACAAGGAAATGGAGAGAAGAAGTCCAAGGGAGACAACTTGTCAGCAACGTAATGCAATGCAGCTAATGTTGGATGGTTTCTTAGGCCAAGACCCACATGGAGGCCAAGAAAACATGAAAAGCTAGTGTGAAGATGTGGAAGAAAAGGAAAAGGAGGGAGCCAGCTCCACCTAAAGTAAGAAAGAAACCGAAAATACAAAAGAATCTCCGAGTTCAATATTGCTTTACAATATTGTAATCCAATATTTAATGCTGTTTAAACCATGCTTTTCTTTTTAGTTTTTATTCAACACGTAAAGATAAAGTTTGAACAAAAGCATCTTGACCTTCACCTTTATTTACCTCAAGTTTAGTATTTAACTATTAGCAATATTTGTTGAAAAAGGTTAAATAATCAGAAACAAAGAACGAAGATAACAATATCATGAACTGCTAAGAACCCTGTCTTGCTCCCCAATTTCAGTTAAACATGTTAACACAGCAGAAAGATTACCACTTTAAACCTTTTACTTGTAGTGATTACTGTTGACACCAATGCTGGAAAGCAGTTATTTTTTCTAGTAGCTTGGTTGTTAACTGTGACTTTTACTTTGACCCAAAACCATAAATAGAACAAGGATTTTGTTATATGGTTGCAGGTTCTGTGTAATAGTCTACTTGCCAGACCGTTTTGCATGACCCTTGAACAGTGAGCTGTCTCTCTTGGACTTGTCCTCTACAATCTGAAAACCACATTCTCTGTGACAGTGAAAAGTGCAGACTCCACCAAAATCAGAACTGTGCTTGTCTCTGTGCATGGCCAAAGCACCATGGTAATTAGACTTGGCTATTGTTTCGTATTAATCTAACAAACCATCAATTTCAAACCTCAAATCCCAATAGTTATGGATCCTCTTTTATGTGGTCCCAAAGTAATAAAATTATTTAATAATTTTAAGTAAATTACACTATTACTTTCACTGCACATGATTTTTACTCTTTTAATCTTTTCAGTAATATTTTCTAGGAGTATAAAGTGTAATATTTTTATAGTCTGTTAAGAAATTAATATAATGTATGCATAATGAAGGAATAGAAAAGAAGAGTTATTAAGAATTTTTTGACAAAATTTCAAAGAGTGTCCATATAATTTTTCAATATTGTTTGTAGTATTGAGTATTCATCCCTTAGTTCTTAAAATGTATTTAAGTGAAATTCAGACATAATTTAAGAGAATATTTAGTACAAATTTTAATAGAGTACTTAAGGGGTTTTCTTTTATTTTCTAATTTAGGATCTACTTAAGGAGGAAGGTAACACTTCCTTTTGGTAAAGTTTTATTTATCTATAAATAATGAAAGTTGTATATATTCACAGGTACAAAAGTTTAATACAGACAAGAATGTACACCTATTGCAGCCATCATGATCTTGAACGTACAATAGGCGTATAAGTTTGTTTTCAGACACTGGAATAACACAAAAGCAAATGTTTGACCAACCATAAAACCACAAAATTGCAAAATTTTAATATTTTGATAATGATTTCAACGTTGATTGAATATATTTAAATACCAACTATGATAGTTAAAAAATCAGAGAGCACATGAAGAATTTATTTTAATTTTAAAATAAAAGTTTGAATTCATACTATCAGAATTAAAGTCATGTTTTACTTAAACGAAATTGATGTACATAAAGAATGGATATGGTGTAGTTTAAGTGTTACATGAGTCTCTCAACAAATTTTGAAATAATTAGTAAATAGTTATGTTCTTTTAATATGCTGAAAGAAATCTGATGAATATAATTAATAAACCATACTTCAAAAATTTCATCACAGCATCAATAATTATTGAATTTAAAAATAATAAAGTTCAATTGTTTTTGTTATCCTTTCCTTTAACATGAAGTAACATGACGGTTCTTTCTTTACATTCACACTTTGTTCAACCACAAAATTTGTATGTAAAATAACAAAATATACAACAGAATGATGCATTTATTGATAAAACTATTGTCATGTTGCTAAATTATTTACTCTATAATTTATGTAAATTAAGTTTAAATAATTGGCAAACTCTTAATTTGAAGCATTTTTCTTGAGCTCATCACGTGGCTTCCTGATACGATGTCATGTGAAATGCACATAACTCTCAGCTGAAAAGGTTTTTGCAACAAAAAAGTTTTTGCTTACTTTCTCTCTTGATTGGTCCTTGGCTAAAACTTGTTGCTTCAGTAATTTGCATCAAGAAACATGGAATGGATTCACTCTCAGCCCCACTGAATCTTAATTTTTCTTTCAATGTGCCCAACGCGTACTACTTTTTATATTGATAAAATTTATTAGAGAAAAATTGTAATTAATTATTAGAAAGATAAAGGCAAATTTTAGGGTAGACATCCACGATGCACCAGAATAGTAGCTATGAGATCCATACATTTTAGATTCAGATTGGACAATTCCATTTTACAAATTTAATAATAATGATTAGTTTTCATCTTAACTAGTATAGATCATATAAATATAAGTACTATATTGTTTGTCTCAATATTTTATTTTAGTAAACCTATTTAGCAGCACGTTGTATCTTATAAATATTATAACTTATAAAAAATTATTTGTACATGATTAGTTATATGATATGTTTTTTTTCTTATTGTTTCATTTGTTATGAATCGATTAATGTACTGTCCAGTTTGCATATTGTTACCACTACAAAAACCACATATTGTAATACCATTCGACATTGGTTGTCTAAGACCTAAGGTAGAAAGTTAGGTAGTGGTAAATTTGTAATATTCAACAAAATTTTATCATCAATAATTATATATAATTATATATATATATATATATATATATA
>Ga0209489_106453_pt1 | contig 18867 bp, 12 predicted proteins | sample SiratrowhiteBW_FD_187527 | JGI IMG/M metagenome (GOLD analysis project Ga0209489, IMG submission 187527) | Root nodule microbial communities of legume samples collected from California, USA - Siratro white BW (SPAdes) (version 2) | ecosystem: Host-associated > Plants > Roots > Nodule | place...
CGGGCGTTGTGGGGGTGCTAATACCTTCCCCACACGTAACAGACTCCCGGACTCTGAATCTGGTTTTGCAAACTTGCCTTATCTAATTTTTGGTTTTCCATAGTTTTTCCTTTAATAAATTATGGTGACGACTCCTCTGTTTTGAAAATAAAAAATATTTTTTGTTCGTCGTCCCTGTCGTGATCCCGGTTGCGACACAAATTAATCATTATTTTTAGAAATCGTGTTTGATATTATTTTTTATTTCTTTAAAAATGTGCTTGATAACATGTTTTTTATTTATTTTTTATTTTTTTAGAAATTGTTTTTGCTTACTTGTTTTCTGACTTTTTTTTTTTCTTCAATTTTTTTCTTAGGAATCGTGCTTGTGTCCACTTTTAGGTTTTTAGGTTTCTTTTATTGTAAAAAAAATAGAACTTTGTAAATTATTTTATTTTGTTAAATTGTGTTTTTAAAAGGTAAATTATGTTTATCTGTTAATTTTTTTGTGGTTGGATGTGTTTTTTCTGAATTTTATTAATTTGAATTTGTTTTCAAAATAATTACTTGAATATAATGTGATTTTAATTTTTATTTATTTCATATTTTTATAATTTTAGATTATTTAATTAATTAAATTAATTACATTAATTAAATGCAATTAGGAAAAATGTAAAACCATAGCATGAAATTCAAGTTTTTATTATAATAAAATAAATTCAACAAGTTAGAGAAATAATATTGATCAATAAATTCTAATATTGATCGTGTAACCCTATGAACAAAGTGATGTTTCGAAGTGAAATTTTGTTATTTTCCTATTTCTAGTCATAATGAAAAAAAAAAAAAGAAAAAGATTATTACCTAAGATCATCTTGCCTGCGAAAGACTTACCGAAAACGCCCGTTTTTCTCTTCTTTCTCACTCAAATACATGGAATTGGAATTTTTTTTTTTTTTAAAGCCCATAGCGACCCAAATACAAAATAGCAATAGGTCACAGTTAGGTTACCGGCGAAGCTCAATGGAGTCTTTGGTCCTTAATTAGCACCCTAAAGTAATTACAAGATTAAGCTCTATACGACAAAAACGGTTTTATTTTTTTTTATAACATTGTAATTCATACTAGTATTTTCACGGTAGTATTTTGTTTAAGTAGAGAAAAAATCACGCAAGAGAGTATCCATACTTGTGTTGATACTTGTATTAAAGTTAAAATCAGGTCTATCTTGCACAATTTTAATTAATATATTAAGTAAAATTGTATCTATCTTACACTATTTTTTTATGTTTCATTTATGAATTATTTTATTTTTTTCCAAAAATGAAAAATACATCAATAAAGAAATCATAATAGATGCATACAATTTCTCTTAAGGTATTAATCAAAATTGTGGTAATTGAACACGATTTTAACATTAATATAAAAATTGTTACTGTCATGTACAATTTCTTCTCTACTTAAGTAAAATGGTGCATGTTTAGTTAACATTATATGAAATTGTGTTATGTTAACATGATTTATTTAGGAAAATAATTAAATATTTCAATTTTTTTTAGAAATAAAAAATACATCCACAAACAAATCATGTTAAACGCTTATAATTTCACTTAAGATATTAATTGAAATTGTGACAGTTGAACATGATTTGAACATTAATATAGAGAAAATAGTTTCGGTTTTACATAATTTCTTCTCTGTTTAGATGAAATCGTGTCCAATTAACACGATTTCTTTATAGTAAAATCGTGTATGATTTATCTATTTTAATAATAAAAAAAGAAAATATCCATTTTAGATAATACTGGTGTGAATTACATCATTAAAAAAAATTTAAAAAAGTTACATCTCTAAATTATTTTTATTAAAAACAAAGAATGAAATAAATATAACAAGCCAAGTTACATCTCTAAGTTATTTTTATAAAGAAAATGAAATAAATATAATAATTCATTTGGTTACCTAACCCTTCTAGAAAGCACAAAATGTTACATGGATTATTAGGGGGAGTATCCATCAATTCATCCAAAATCTTAAGCCTATAATCTCATTGGCAAAATTCTGCTTATAAATATATCCCTACAACTTTATGAATATTACATATCTCCTAGTCATTACATATCTCCTAGCCACTTGTAACCAGTACTCCATACCTTTTACAATCCACACATATTAATATATAGTTGAGCAACACCAGAGGACTTAGTACACACATATTAATCTAAATACGAGGTGGACATTTGTGAAGGAACTTATTTTCATTATGTTTGGAAGATATGGATTGTAAGATATAGGGTGACAAGAATACAAACTTTAAAATATATATCTTCTAACACTCTTGTTGTACATATTTTGTAAAAAGGTGAGAATATTTTAAATTTTTTGTTTATATATAATATTATTTTTCACTGTTAAATTAGATTGGAGTTGCCTCAAATATTCTTAGAGGCTTTTATGTTTAATTTAGGTTATTAGACCATAAACATAGTACAAAAGGCTTTTGTATGAAATTCAAAAGCAATTAACTGATTAGAAAATTTTTTACCAATACACTAAATGTTTGGTATTTTATCACTTAATGTTATTAACAACATTAATCTTATAACCCATCAAACTTTAAAATCTAAAAGGAAAGTTCTTCGTCTCAGTCCACAGCATAACAAGAGTAATTCTATTAGAATTATAATTCTTACCCATCATCCTTAAGATTCTGAGTATTATCATTGACAAACTCTCAAATATTCCAAAACAAGGTATTAAATTCTACCAATAAGAAAAGTTTCCCACAGGATTCTTTGTGACATATTTTTTTGAATGTTGTTGCTACTTCTTTTTCTTAGATTTTGAGATCATTGGTTGAGAATTACCATCCTCTTCACGTTTGCTTGACAATTACATTTTTTTTTTAACACCTTTCTTAAAAAATTATATATATATATATATATATATATATATATATATATATATATATATATATATATATATATATATATATATATATAGATTATATTATTTTAATTTTTTGATACCAGTTTTACTTCAAAATAATATACTTTTAATATAATAAAAATATAAATACACATAGTTTTCCTAATAATAATGTGATAATAATAACACTTGTCAATATTCACATGATGTAAACTTAAATTTTCCATGTTTTATGTTCCTCGAACCTGCCCGACAGTCAGCGAACTGAACCTATGAGAGGTGTATTAAAGCACTTACAATTGTTGAGACCAGCCACCTTGCATCGTTGTTCATACAATGGTAACTCATCTCTCGTATCTTCACAATATGTGCCCACAGAGACGGAATCACTACTCAACTTTTGTCAGCAACGAGACCTTCCCAGAGCCATGCATGTGTTGGATGCCATGGAAAGACGCAGAGTCTGGGCCGACGCTATCACCTATTCTGAGCTCATCAAGTGTTGCTTGGCTCACGGTGCTGTCAGGGAAGGCAAACGCGTTCACCACCACATATTCTCAAACGGGTACCATCCCAAAACGTTTTTGATCAACACTCTCATCAATATGTATGTCAAATTCAACCTCTTGGAAGAAGCACAGCTACTGTTCGATAAAATGCCTGAACGAAACGTTGTATCGTGGACCACTATGATATCTGCTTACTCTAATGCCAAGCTCAATGAAAAGGCCATGAGGCTCTTGGTTTTTATGTTTAGGGATGGTGTCATGCCTAACATGTTTACTTTCTCTTCTGTTTTGAGAGCGTGTGAGAGGTTGTCAGATCTCAAACAGCTGCATTCTTGGATAATGAAAGTGGGGTTGGAATCTGATGTATTTGTTCGCAGTGCGCTCATTGATGTTTACTCGAAATTGGGGGAGTTGTTCGAAGCTTTGAGTGTTTTTCGTGAGATGGTCACTGGAGATTCTGTTGTTTGGAACTCCATTATTGCTGCTTTTGCTCAGCACAGTGATGGGGATGAGGCTTTACATCTTTACAAGAGCATGAGCAGAGCGGGTTTTCGGGCGGATCAGTCAACGCTTACTAGTATTTTGAGAGCGTGTACTAGTTTGTCGTTGTTGGAGTTAGGGAGGCAGGTCCATGTTCTTGTGCTAAAGTTTGACCAAGATCTTATCCTCAACAATGCCCTTTTGGATATGTATTGTAAGTGTGGTAGTTTGGAGGATGCAAAGTTCATTTTCAATTGGATGACCAAGAAAGATGTAATCTCGTGGAGCACCATGATTGCTGGGTTAGCCCAAAATGGTTTTAGTATGGAAGCACTCAATTTATTTGAGTCCATGAAAGTGAAGGGTCCAAAACCAAACCATATTACATTTATTGGGATTCTGTTTGCGTGTAGTCATGCGGGGCTAGTAAATGAAGGTTGGGTCTATTTTCGATCTATGAAGAACTTGTACGGGGTAGATCCTGAAAGAGAACACTATGGGTGCATGCTTGATCTTCTAGGAAGAGCTGGAAAACTTGATGACATGGTTAAGTTAATTCAAGAAATGAATTGCGAGCCAGATATTGTTACGTGGAGGACTTTGCTTGATGCCTGCAGGGGACATAAGAACGTGGATTTAGCCACGTATGCTGCTAAGAAGATTCTAAAGTTGGATCCACAGGACACAGGAGCTTATGTGTTGTTATCTAATATTTATGCAACTTCAAAAAGGTGGAATGAAGTTGCAGAAGTTCGGAGGGCTATGAAAATAAGGGGCATAAAGAAAGAACCTGGATGTAGCTGGATTGAAGTCAATAAGCAAATACATGTTTTTATTTTGGGAGATAAATCACATCCTCAAATAGATGAGATCAATAGACAGTTGAACCAGTTTATTTGTAGGCTAACTGGTGCTGGTTATGTACCTGACACAAATTTTGTACTACAAGATCTTGAAGGGGAACAGAGAGAAGACTCTCTTAGATATCACAGTGAGAAACTGGCAATTGTTTTTGGTATCATGAGCTTTCCAAAGGAGAAAACTATTAGAATATGGAAGAACCTAAAGATTTGTGGAGATTGTCATAAGTTTGCAAAACTTATAGCAAAGTTAGAGCAACGACATATTGTAATTAGAGACCCTATTCGATACCATCATTTTAGAGATGGGGTATGCTCCTGTGATGACTATTGGTAGCAGATGAGAAGCACATACGACGATACAGAATCTATGACAACTTCTAGCCTTTAAGCAGCATACTTGACTCTACAATCAGCTGATATTTATACGACGATAAAGTGTCAGCAGTAGCATTGCTGTTAGTTAATGTCAGGTTGAGTAATCTTATTCTTTACTTTTATTTATTTGTTTGTATATTTTTCTTGGCTTAATTTAAATTTTGTTTCTTATAATTTACAAAATCCACAATTTTAGTTCCTAAATGTTTATTGTCATGTCAGCGTACTACAATAGAAAGACGTACTCCAATAGAAAGACCTTATATGACCCAAATCTTAAACTTATGACCTTGGGTATGACTCTTACATTGGAGATGCTCCTACAATTGCATATTCTCTACACCAAAAGTTTGTGTCCGAAAGGAAGAATCGCACAATATTTAGATGACAACATCAATGCTAAAAGAGATAGATTTGCCTAATGTTTTCTGTGTTGAAACGATATATACTCTCGTCTACATACTTAACAAATATCCAAGTAAAGCAATTTAAGACAATACATCAATCAAAGTTTGGAGTGTGCAAACACTATCAACTAAACAATCTAAGAGTTTTTGGATCTATATCCTACATATATGTCCTCTTTATCTAAAAGGATACAAATTAAAAGACAAGACTATATGAGGAATCTTTTTGGATATAACGTACAATGGGATATAACGTATATAAACATGTTTTAATACGGTTTTTCATAACTATTTTCAAAAGAAAAAAATTGATAAAATAAATAAACTTTTCTATATGATGTTAAATTAATTTATTAAGAGAATATTAAGCTAGTTAATTATAGTCCCAAGTCCTGCATTATGTATGATAAATATATTTTTGTTCATAGAGTATTTAATTTTGACTTTTTTATTCTGTAATTGATAATAAATCTATTCTTTTAAATGAGATTTACTCAATCAAAGATTAATTGGACCTTATTTGATATTATTGATTAAACTTGAATTTTAAGCATATTCTATTACTTTTATTGTTTCTAATTATTTATAGATATTCCATGAGTTCTAAATCTAATCAAATCTTTTTGCAAAGATATTCTTTGAATTTTTTATAAAGACAATCTTTTAAAATTCTTACTTGATTTAGAACAAATTTCCTTCAAATATTTTGTAAATATCAAAAATAAATTTAGAAAACAAAAATCTAAAGCTTTACTAGAATGACGATATTTATAAAAGTAATCTTTTGTACATAAAGAAAAATCTGATGATAATTGTAATGATCAATATATAATAATTAAAGTTGAGTTAATTTGGTAAAAAAAAAAATATTATAAATAGAGATTAAACACGTAATAAACACACATCACAACATAGTATAAATTCTAATTTTATTTTCCTTTATAATTATTGTGTTTTAGTACATTATGATTTATTGTAAGGGTACCCAAATGAATATGCAAGAATTATATCGAGGCTAAAAAATAAACGGATATTTCAAGATAAAATAACAAATCTAAACATTATTTTGATAATCAATCTACCTTCAGGAAAGCAAGATTTAACACTATCTTGGGCTTCAATCACGGTAATCTACCCTTTACTTTGTGTCCTTCTATTGAATTGCATGTTAAAGAAGATTCATTGCATGCTCTTGCTAACAGAGTCGAAAGGAGATTTTAAAATGGGAAACACAACAACTATCTGGGAAGGTACACCTCAATACCGTTAGTCATCCAAAGTATGTTATTATACTATTGCATATTTACATATGTCTTCAAGTTTGTTAAAGAACACTAATAGATAGATAACGAATTTTCTCGATATATATATATAACTTAAACTATGTATGGAAAAAATATTTTATTTATAATAATCACACTTACTGCATTCTCATTACCTCTATTTATAATAATCAAACTCTTTAAAATAAGAAAATAAAAAATATTAAAATGAATAAGAATATTCTAAAACTCCAGAGATAATGAGAATATCTTTATTTTAATAATGTGCTATTTATGATACTCTCCTCAATAATTTCCAATTTACTCACAAAATCCTAGAATGTGAGTAATTAGTGAAAATAGGTGCTATTTGAAGTTTAATATGGACATAGTTGTAGCGACAAGAACTTTGTTAAGATTATCTTCGATGATGTATACTAGTTTCAATATATAGTTGTAACGACAAGACCTTTATTAAGATTATCTTTGATGATATAGGCTAGTTTTAATATGTTTGGTCTCTTGTACTATATTATTGACAATGTTTATATTTAACTTGTTATCAAAATATAATTATATAGGAGTGTCAATATTTATTTAAGGTTATTTAATATGATTTTCATTTAGAGTCCTTCAAACACACCTTAATCAAGGACTTAAAATCTAGCTTTTATGCTAGAATGAGATACTTTATCTGCATAAGAAATATATGGTTATGTGATAAATGCATAAGTTTTTTGATCCAACTCTGACATTTGAGTTCTTTTTACAGTAAGCTTTCTTCATTTTAATTATATGATTATGTTAAATTCTAGATATTCTACATTCTGATTCTTTGAGGAGATAAAGTAAACATTTATTTTAAAAAATGAAAATCCTCGTTATGGAATAAAAAACCTTTATTATAATAAAATACTTGAATTTTCGCATGTATTTTATTTTAAATTAGATCATTAATTTTTTTTTTCTTGAAGTCAATTTTTTTATTTTTGTCATTTCCTATAATGAATTTACATGTAACGATGTAATTTATAGATAAAGTATAATCTTCTTAGTTTTGTTTTGTTGGTAAGAAGTACTTTATTATTTCTAATATGTGTTTCTATTATATAGAAATCTCTACTACACTCCTTCTAAACTTTCACTAAAAAAAAAGTCATGACAGTTAAAATATTGATTAAACCCTATACAAATTAAATGTATTCTTTCAATATACTTAAATTATATAGTATTCTATTTTGAAGAAGTGTGGCAACACACACGGACTACTGATTATAGAATCGATCGGTCAACAAGTAGCTATCACATGGTAGAAAAAGAAAAAAAAAGGCGACAATTGGGCAATGAATCAATCGCTAATAATCTGCTTGCCAGCTTCATTAATGAAGCATTTGACCCGATAAGCTGTTGAGATTGCGTAGTTTATATTCAGTATCAGATTTTTTATTTCTATAATGGTAAGAAAACAGGAATCTTACAAAACTTCCCGTGAAGACATCTGAGAATAATCCAAACACAACGATGTTTATGGGAGCCACAAGCATCATCTCCATTTGTTTAATGCTTTCTATTTCTTTTATGTTAATGGACTGTAGTTGTGCCATGCTTTTATTAATAACAGAAAAAAAAAAATCAGAACAAGTATTAAATCATGATGCTTCATGGAAAGAAAGCGAAATTTACTAATATCAAACTCTTAAAAAATTGTACAGAAAAATGCACGAGTACAATTGTGCTGACAAAGAACAAGCAAGATAGTTTGACAATCACGTGTCCCCGAACAAAGTGCCGCATTTAGAGGGAATGCAAGATGTAGTTGAAACACACGGGTCTATATGTATGTGTCGTAGTTTTCTCTTTGGCTCTGAGACGAGATATATCTAATCTTGTTTTGACAATTCAAACTGTGGGTGTTCCAACTTTCAAAGCGCGGGGAAGAAAAAAAAAATGCTCTAGTAAGAAAACTCCTTTTCATAATCAATAACTGTTATTACCCCCATCAGTGGTACCTACCGAACCAATGGAAAATTTAAGTCTCTTGCCATCTGTGGTTTTGCTTTTTCTTCTTCTCAATGTGACTACTTCGGTGGCAGCACCGACAGCAGAATCTGTGTACACCTCTTTCCTCCAATGCCTCACAAACTACACAAAATCTCAAGACCATGTTTCCGACATAGTTTTTGCTCGAACCAACTCATCCTTTTCTTCTGTTCTCCAAGCCTACATTCGCAATGCCCGATTCAACACCACTTCCACACTCAAACCCTTGCTTGTTGTCACTCCCTTGGAAGAACCCCATGTCCAAGGTTCTGTGATTTGCGCCAAAAACATTGGGGTTCAACTCAAGATCAGGAGTGGTGGACATGACTACGAGGGCATCTCGTATGTCTCCGACCAACCCTTCATCATCCTCGACATGTTTCAGTTCAGGAACATCACAGTGGATGTGCAAAACGAGGTTGCTGTGGTTCAAGCTGGTGCCACGCTTGGGGAGCTTTATTATAGGATTTGGGAGAAGAGTAAAGTTCATGGCTTTCCTGCTGGGGTGTGTCCCACTGTTGGTGTTGGTGGCCACTTGAGTGGAGGAGGGTATGGTAACATGTTGAGAAAACATGGGTTGTCTGTTGATAATATTGTTGATGCTAAAATTGTTGATGTCAAGGGTAGGATTCTTGACAAGAAGGGTATGGGGGAAGATGTTTTCTGGGCTATCAGAGGAGGGGGAGGAGCAAGTTTTGGAGTCATCTTATCATACACTGTTAAACTTGTTCCAGTGCCTGAAATTGTTACTGTTTATAGGGTGGAAAAGAGTATGGATAAGAATGAGAGTGTCACCGAGTTTGTCTTGCAATGGCAGCAGGTGGCGCCGCACACTGATGATAGGCTTTTCATGAGGCTGCTGTTGCAGCCTGTGAGTTCTAAGGTTGTGAAGGGCCAGAAAATCGTCAGAGCCACTGTCATGGCTTTGTTTCTTGGAGGGGCTGATGAAGTTGTTACATTGATGGGGAAGGAGTTTCCCACTCTTGGCTTGAGCAAGGAGGATTGCACTGAATTGAGTTGGATTGATTCTGTGATTTGGTGGTCAAATTTTGACAACACCACAAAGCCTGATGCACTGCTTGACAGGAATGTAAATTCAGCAAGTTTCCTCAAGAGGAAATCTGATTATGTTCAGAAACCAATTTCCAAAGAGGGTTTGGAAGGGATATGGAAGAAGATGGTTGAATTGGGGAAAACTGGGTTTGTTTTCAATCCTTATGGAGGGAAAATGAGTGAGGTTTCATCTGATGCCACGCCCTTTCCTCACCGTGCAGGGAACCTGTTCAAGATTCAGTACTCGGTGAATTGGGATGAACCAGGAGTTGAATTGGAAAATAATTTTACTAGACAGGCTAGAATGTTGTATAGTTACATGACTCCTTTTGTGTCCAGTAATCCAAGAAGTGCATTCTTAAATTACAGGGACCTTGATATTGGTACCAACAGTTTTGGAAGTAATAGCTACAAAGAAGGATCTGTTTATGGAGTCAAGTACTTCAATGACAATTTTGACAGGCTGGTCAAGGTCAAGACTGCGGTTGATCCAGAAAACTTCTTCAGAAATGAACAGAGTATTCCAACTCGTACAGGTTAGTAATATAGATGATCAAACAATGAAACTGATGCACTTGTTAGTTCCTTCTAAATTGCTTGGCCTAATATTAATAGTTCTTACTATTTTAGTAAATAATTTGATTATGATAGTGTGGAATTTGGGTGGTTCAAGAAATTGCATGACTTTGATTCCTTCTGATGTGAATTTCAGCTGCACTTGGCTTTGGTAAAAACCTTACACATTATGCAATGTAAAACATGATTTATTTAGTATGTGATTTTCTGGAATGAATCATTAGGAACTCTAAGTTACAGGCTATAGTAATAATTTTTCTTCTTAGTTGTTACAATCTATTTATTAGTAATAATTTTTCTTCTTACAAGTTACAATCTACTTAAAAAACAGAAGAGCAAAAAATTAATACCTTTTAATTGTATTATAACTTAATAGTGTGATCTCTTCTAACCAAAAGTTAAGATTGCAGACGTGCAGTACTCAAAGTTCTAATGTCATTTCTTCACTGATTGCAGGATTGAACACTGGTGCAAGTAAATCTGGTGCTTCCAAATTGTCACACTTCAGCCTTTATTGGAAACTGATGGTAAAGGTGGGAGGGTTGCTCATCCTTGAATTATTCATATGATTATTGTAATCAAATATGGAGTTAGAACAATTAGGTTGTTTTACTTTTATCTTTCCCTGCAAAGAAAAAAAATGTATATCTAGCTCTTTTGTGTATTGTGAGTTTTCAAATTGAAGAATGTTTGTTGAATAATCCAGCAGAAATGATAAGTTACACTCAAGTAAATTTTTCCTTTGGAAAGAAGGGAAACCATTGAAGTGTAGAAAGTGGTTGCTAGATAATGATCTGATTCAAAATTTACTGTAATTGTACGTGAGGTATATATAAAAATCTTAAGATAAGATTAAGATATCTATTATTTTAATTAAAGTTAGATATTAAGATAAGATATCTGTAATTTAAATTTAAGTAAACTGTAAGATAAGATATCTAGAACTTGATTATTCAATTAGGTCAATAATCCAATATGAAAGTAAGGCCCCAAAAATTGAGCTTCTGGTCAAAGAATGTTAGTGAAACCGAGCTGAATGAATGAATTGCCTCCACTATGAAAACTGAAAGGACCATTGAAAATATTGTTGCTAATGGCAATTTGAACGTGTAACGTATTACAATATTTTCTATTACTTGCATCACTTTATTAATTTTAAAAATAATTAAATTAATTAATAATATTTTATTAATAATTTATTTCAAAAAATAGATAAACTTAACTTAATGTCATTAGAATTCATTTCATTTAAAACACATCTTAACTTAGATAAATGCTGTAGTGATTATTTTTATTCGTAAATTGAAAAAGACAATAAAATTTATTCATAAAGAGCTAACTATTAAAAAAATCAGGATAAATTTTGGAACATAAATAATTATTAATATATAACTGCAACTCACACTGTCAAAGCATAAATATAATTGTCCATACTTCAGGCAAAGGTAATAATAATATACATGTATAGACACACTGCGTATAAAAGCGTTTCATGTACAAATTTATTTTCCAAAAAGAGAAAAGAAAATAATATCGATTTTTACCATTAACTATACACTTTGAAGCCTTCTGCATCTGCTGCTATCACAACTGATGTTTGGTGTCTGAAGCTATATGTTAAGTGAATCTCGGCATATCAAAGAAAAACTAACTGTAAAAAGGTTTGAATAAAGTTTAAAAATACAAGACATATTTTTGTTTAAAAATTATAAAATACCTTATGAATAGAGCATATTTAATTAGATGCTCGAAGCGAGTCATCTTTTAAGGTTTTATAAATATGTTAACAAAGGTTTTTCTTAAAAACGTTTATAGAGACCACTAATTGTGAGTAATAGAAAAAGATAATGGATACTTAAAGATTTTACGTTGGTTCATTTGAAATATGAGTTATCTCCAATTATCTAATGTTAATGTAAAGAATTTTATTAAACAAATAAATGTTTACAAGTATTTATACTATTATTTTTAGCTTACAAAAGGATACAAAGTTTCTTAAAATTAAGTATATAATATTTTTATAAGCTAAATGTACAAAGTCTCTCCAAACTACACAACAATTTACAATGTTTTATACTCAATCAAGTGAATACAAAATATAACACTCATTGTTTAGAGAATAACTTAATGTGATAAGACTAATTTACTATCTATGCAGTATTTGATAATTTGTTTGAAAGATGACATTTTTTAAGCACTAGAAGCTACGAAAAAAATGAAGGAATTGAGAGTTTTTACATGTATAAAAATTTTGCGTAAAGGTTTCATCAAGTTATCATGTGAAAGTGAGTTTCTATTTACAAGAGTCAAGAAAATATTTGTTTAAAGTCGTTGTTTATGCATTGTACTTAGTGATAGAACTTTTGAAAGTATGTTTTAGTTTGATATTTTACTATTATACTGTATTGTTGAGTTATAAAGACATACTGTATATGAGTAGTTATGATGAAAACTGACCATCCAAATAAAATGTACAATGTTCATTGAATAGGTTATGCATGTGTTAGAATCTCCTTTGAAAAATGTGAGATGTTCTTCAAAACTTGTAAACAATCTTCTTAAGCGTCCAATGTGTCATTGAAGGTGCTTGATAAGATCTTAATCATTTAACTCTTCAATCTTATAAAACTTTTGGATAAATCATCTCATGATACTTTTTCAAGACTTTAATAAAGTTCATATAATTTGCAATTAGTTTGTCAATACCGATTTTGTCCGGATAAAAATATACCGTTTTTATTATTAAAAATAATTTATTTAATTTTGTGGGTGCTTTAATCAAAATAAAATAAATAAATAAATTTTTTTTATTGAAATTTATTGTTAGAAAAGAATTAAAGAGTATTTAAAATAATTAAGGTTTAAGTGAGTATTTAAAACTTATTAAATAATTAAAAATAGAATAAAAAATGGTTGCCACGTGGCAAGCTAGGAATGGAGAGGATTTGTGAATGGAATGGGTTGGCACATGGCAAAGAGAGTGAAAAAGAAAACGGAAATCAGTTGGAGAGGAGAGAGAATTGATAAAAGGAGAGCGGGAGCAAAAGAGAGAGAAAAAGGGAAGGAGAAACGAAAGCTGGAGAAAGGAGGAGGATCAAGAGGAATTTAGGGGAAATTGAAGAGAAAGAGAGCATTTTCGAAGTATAGGTGATAGAGCAAACATATTTTGCCTTCAACGGGTATGCATTTTAATCTATAATTTCACTGGTTAAGAACTGAAGTTGCAGCATCTTATTATCATTGTTCATATGCTCTATGTTATTTTGTGATGTGTGAGTATGGATTGATTTTAAATAATGTTTATAGTTGAATTGGAACAAGTTATATTTGGATCATTATGTGTAAATAATTGGTTGAACCATGATGTTAGTGAAATACGCCATGCTCACTGGTAATTTCACTGTCATTTTTGAACTTTCAAACGTGCACCCCAAACCCATACTGCAACCACCATTTTTTTTCTCTCTTTGTCAGATCTTGCTAGCTAGCTATGGTGGTACTATTGGTACTCGAGTCTGTTCCAAGAGGTTATCTACAGAGAAATACCTACTCACTCCCAACCTCTGCATACACTCGAAAATGATGTTCTCCCAGTCACTTCCCCATCCTAATACTTCCACTCATACCCATCCTCTCTGCTATCTCTCTCTCAACCCCACGCACCCAAATAATTACACCTTCACAAACTGTGGCCACTGCCATGGGTAACTATGCCCCTTACGCACCTCCAGATCTCGTGAAAACTTCTTCAATTATGTCTTTCATCTTAACAATCTTATTACCTTCTCTGCTAGCACCATATCCTCTCTTGCACTTCCAAATAATACCTCCTCGATGCCACGTCTCCTCTGAGCCATCATAACAGCAGTCATCCCATTTCTTCACCCACATCTAAAACCTCCTAACCACCCATCGCTGCCCTCTGCTTCACCACATACTTCTTCGCCAACCTAGCCAAACCTCTTTGCTAATCCATTCTTCTCCCCTTTCATCACCTTCCATACACTATGTTCTTCAATTTCTAATCACCATAACAACAGCTAACGAAACCATTAGCCTTCACCATCATCTCTTAATTACCACCAAACCATCATCTTCCTCACCCCTCTCTCCATCGCCTCCACCAAACTACCACGAAAACTGCCACCATCACCTTCCTCTCCTCTTCCGCATGCCACACTCTTCCCAGGCCCCAGACAATGCAACAGGAATGCACCTCCAAGTTTACCATGCAGCCACTTTCCCTTATTATTCTCCTCATCGAATCACCCTCACAGAATCTCACAACCCCTCCATGATACCTTCTATCCCCAGCCACCTTCTCCCTCCACCTCAACTTTGCCAAACGCCAACCATAGACCTTACCCTTCACCTTCTTGCTCAGCCTCACACACCTCCATAGCAGCCCTTCCTCCCGAGTCACCATACTTCCCATAGCCTTATCACGTCATTGATATTCATCTTGTAGCAACTATCCAAATCTCCTAACCATCATGCATGGCCTTCATCCAGTAACTACAAAATCATTGAGTTATGTCACTATGCATGCACCTGTTGCACCATCATCAATCACCAAGAACCAGCACCTATACCCACCAAGGCCAACCTAACTCTTGAACTCCCACCTAGCCAAACCTCCCCACCCTCACCTCCAAGTCACCAACTTATTTGTAACCTCTGAAACCTCCTAATCTACCTCCACGTTTTTTCCCTCCTCCACTGCTGTTATTTCATATTGTCATAAAATAAACTTAAAATAGGAAGATTGTTTTGCTATTGTCGTTTGGTATTCCCATATTAGCATTAATATTTTTGGGACATGCGTGGTAGGACTATTTATTAGGACTCTTGATCTATCTTTGGTATTCGAAGAGGCAAACCTTTTTGCCTATATAAACCATGTAAGTTTGTATGGAACATATACAGAAAAGAGAGATTAGAGAAACTTTGCTTTGAAATACTTGCCTTCTTGTTGCCAACAAATTGGTATCAAGAGCTATATGCAAGGTGAGCGTGAGAACTGACCTGCTACGAGAGAAAGTGTTGACGTGTGCGTAGACCGAGAGCTGTGTGAGTTAAGTGTAAACATTTGAGAAATATAGCAGGTCTAACTAATGGCATCTCGCTACCCAAATTAACGAAAGCTGTCAACTACGACTTCTGGAAGGTGCAAATGAAGGCTCTTTTCGGCTCCCAAGATAACTGGGACGTGGTCGAGAATGGGTATGACGAGCCGACAAACACTGATGGGTATTCAAATAACCAGCTGAATGCATTGAAGACCATTCGAGCAAAAGACAAGGCGACTCTGTATTTATTATACCGAGCTGTTGACGAATCCGGATTTGAGAAGATTTCCAACGCCATATCTTCAAAGGAGGCATGGGATATCCTAGAAAAGGCAAACAAAGGAGATGAGCGTGTGAAGCAAGTACGACTTCAAACCCTCAGGAGTGAGCTGGAAAATATGCAGATGAAGGAATCAGAAGACATATCCGAGTTCATTACTCGAGTGGAGACCGTGGTAAACAAGCTAAGCTTGAATGGTGAGAGTCTCTCATCAAACCGAGTTGTTGAAAAGATCTTGAGATCACTGACAGATAACTTTGAGAACATTATGTGTGCAATCGAGGAGTCAAAGGACCTATCAACGCTCACTGTCGAAGAGCTTGCAGGTTCTTTGGAGGCGTATGAACAGAGAAGGAAGAAAAAGAAGGAAGAGTCCCTGGAACAAGCTCTCCAGGTAAAGGCAACTATCAGAGATGGAAAGGTCTTCTATGCTCAGAACACCAGAGGGCGAGGAAGAGGCAGAGGGCAAAGAGGAAGAGGAATATGTGGAAACGAACAACCCAACCAACAAAACTTGCGAGGGCGAGGACGAACTCGGGGAAGAGGAGGTCTGACAAACACAAACAACGATATTGAATGCTACAACTGTGGGAAGTGTGGGCATGTTGCCAAGAATTGTTATTCAATAAAATGCTACAACTGTGGAAAACTGGGTCACATTTCTAAGAATTGTAGGTCTGAGAAGAAAAAAGAGGAACCAACAAATTTCCTCGCCAAGGAGGAAGATGAAGGATTACTGATGGTGACCAACATTCCAGAAATCGAGATCAAACGAAGCTATTCCGATAACTCGGTTTGGTACTTGGACACCGGTGCAAGTAACCACATGTGTGGTGACGAGCGTTTTTTTTAAACACTTACAAATGAGGAGTCGGGATCTGTCTCATTTGGTGATGCTTCGAAAGTAGTCGTCAAAGGCCGAGGAACGATCTGGTATCAACAGAGAAATGGGCGAGTTGGCGAAATTAGAAATGTCTACTATGTACCTGATCTTAAAAGCAACATACTGAGCATAGGACAATTAATGGAGAATGGATACTCAGTTTTTATGAAAGACCGAGAACTACAGTTGAAGGATAAACTTGGGAGACTCATGGCCCGAGTAGAGATGAAGAAGAACCGCATGTACAAACTTGAGTTGAAGATAATTCAAGACAAATGCATGCAACTCGGTGTGGAGGACGAGGCTATGAAGTGGCATTTTCGTTTTGGTCATCTTCATTTTGGTGGGTTAACCAAGTTGGTGGAAAAGGAGATGGTGCTTAGACTGCCTAAAATGGAGTTCGAGAAGAAGTTTTGTGAAGATTGTGTCATTGGAAAGCAGGAAAGAACGTCTTTTCAAGGGGTTCCGAGTACTGAGCAAAGGAGCAACTCGGACTGATCCATACCGACATGTGTGGACCGATAACTCCGGAATCATTCAGTGGTAAAAGATACTTCATCTCTTTCATTGATGATTTCTCAAGGAAGGCATGGGTTTATTTCCTAAAAGAGAAGTCCGAGGTTTTTGAAATATTTAAGAAGTTTAGAGTAATGGTAGAGAATGAGACAAACAGGACGATCAAAGCAATCCGATCTGACAGAGGAGGCGAGTTTACTTCCACTGAGTTCAACAAATACTATGAGAAACATGGGGTCAGGCGATTCATAACTGCTCCATATTCTCCGCAACAGAATGGTGTGGCAGAACGGAAGAACTGAACTGTTCTTGACATGGTTCGATCTATGCTAAAAGGGAAGAATTTGCCGAAAAAGTTCTGGGCAGAAGCGGTGCAGTGCGCAGTCTATGTGCAAAATAGATTTTCACATGCAAAGCTAGGTGAGAAGACGCCATAAGAGATCTGGAGTGGCAAGAAGCCGAGTGTCTCTCATCTGAAGGTATTCGGTAGCGCTGCCTATGGGCAAGTGCCGAGCCAGCACAGAACAAAACTGAAGGATCGGAGCAGAAAATACATCTTTGTTGGCTATGATGAGAAATCCAAAGCTTACAAACTTTTCGATCCTGTTAACAATAAAGTAGTGGTGAGCCGAGATGTTCATGTGGAAGAAACAAAGGCATGGAGTTGGAGCAACTTGACCAAAGAAGGAACCAGTTCGGAGGTTGTTGCACCACCAACATCAATAATCACTGAATCCTTAGATGAAGAAGCCGAGCCCCAACTACCAAGGACGAGAAGACTACAGGAGATATACAACACTACAAATGAAATTCATGTTGTATGTCTCTTGGCTGACTCCGAAGACATGAGTTTTGAGAAAGCTGTCCAAGATGAGAAGTGGAGAACAGTCATGGATGTGGAGATCGAAGCAATTGAATGAAACAAAACATGGAAGCTGATCGACCTTCTTGAAGGAGCTCGACCCATTGGGGTGAAATGAGTGTACAAAAAAAAAGTGAAGGCTGAGGGAGAAGTTGAGCGTTACAAAGCTCGACTAGTGGTGAAATGTTACAAGCAGAAGGAGGGGATTGACTACGATGAAGTCTTTGCACCAGTTACAAGAATGGAGTCAATCCGACTTCTGATCTCAGTGGCCGCTCAGAACCAATGGCAGATTCTGCAGATGGATGTGAAGTCAGCTTTCTTAAATGGAGAGCTGAAAGAGGAGGTGTATGTCGAACTACCACTTGGGTATATGAAAAAAGGAGATGAGAAGAAAGTGCTGAGGTTGAAGAAAGCCCTTTATGGGCTAAAACAGGCTCCTCGTGCCTGGAATGAGAGAATTGATAGGTATTTCAAGAGGAACGGGTACGAGTAGTGTCCATACGAGCATATGTTATACACAAAGAAGTCAGAAAAGGATATGATGGTAGTTGCTCTTTATGTCGATGACCTCATATTCACCGGGAGCAATGCAAGACTAATCAAGGAGTTCAAGGAGATAATGCATAAGGAGTTCGAGATGACAGACTTGGGACTAATGAAGTATTTTCTCGGCATAGAGGTGAAGCAGTCGGAGGATGGGATTTTCATATCTCAAGAAAGATATGCTTTGGAAATCTTAAAGAAATTCAAGATGGTGGATTGCAACCCGGTTTCAACTCCAA
>Ga0209489_106456_pt1 | contig 18854 bp, 8 predicted proteins | sample SiratrowhiteBW_FD_187527 | JGI IMG/M metagenome (GOLD analysis project Ga0209489, IMG submission 187527) | Root nodule microbial communities of legume samples collected from California, USA - Siratro white BW (SPAdes) (version 2) | ecosystem: Host-associated > Plants > Roots > Nodule | place: USA...
TATATATATATATATATATATAATCCATATTACACACTTATATCATATGTTAAATGTGATTACATGTCTTGAATTGCTTACTGAAAAAGTTGTTTGTACTTGAAATATATGTTTTCAGGTGGGAAGAGTTTCAATACATTGAGGCACCTTGTTCACGACATTGGTATACTCATAATCGAAGCAATCGGTTGATTACATATGTTTCGGTAATGTTAGCAACTCATCACATGTGAGACCTGTTATAATTTTAAGGAAATGTTTTATGACCCCCAAACTAATCTTATATAAGGAAAAAGAAAAATATATATTGAAGATTATAAGTTATACAGCACGATAAAGAGATTAGATAAAAACAATCAATAGATGGAAGTTTATTTTATTTAAATTTTAATGGTTGAAATAAGTAGTATAATGTAAAATATTAAAAAAGAAACGTATTTTCTATACACGAAAAAAACGTATTATTTTATTTTCAGACATATTTTCCACTCTCGCTTCTTTCTTGTTTTTTTATTTTTTTTTATCTCAACTTAAGTTAGAAAAAGGATAACTATAGGTACTTTTTAAAAATTATAATGAAATTTTGAGCCAAAAATAGTGAGAGTGTACGTTTAGCTCTGATAATGGTTAAATAATTTGTAGCCACAGAAAATCAAAAGTCCACGATTATGTTTCTCTGTATGTGGATTTCAAAGTCAACATGTTGATGATCCGAAAGCCACAGCAAATTGACACTGTATAATGTAATTATGATCATAGGTTGTTTGAGAATTGATTGAAATACAATTGAGATAGAGATAATCAAAATCTTATTTGATTGGAAATTTGGATTGTGTGTGATGTGTGGGAGTGGCCCTTACCTCCTCTTATCACAATTGCACTTTGGCTAATCAAACCAAAAAGTGCATGCCTATACACAACATGTACTCTTATTCAAAAACAGTAACTATGTCTTACCTGTGGCTAGAGTTCTTCGTAGACTCCAAGTAAGCAAAATATGTAGCTAAGTAAATGAAGTACTTCAATCATATTAAGTATATATAGACTCAATTATATTATATTAATTATATAGACTTACCTAAATATTAGAAAGTGAACGTGTGAGTTTGAATTTATTTTATATATTAAAAAATAAATTTAAATTTAACTCATATTTATAAAATCAATTTGTAGAGAAAGATTGTCTATATTTTTAGTTAATATAGAATATTCAATAAAAGAGATATATACATCGAAACTAAATATTTATTGATAATCGGATAGGCTTTCATGACAAATGACACAATTAATCACAACAAATTTTATTAAGATCTATTCATTTACAAATAAATTTAAACCTCGATCTCTACTTATATTTTATTTTTATTTTTAATTGATGTAAAATCTCTAATTTAATATTAAACAAAAATAAAAAATTGAATAATATATAAAAAGTGAAAATTTTTAACTCATCATCTTGATAGTAATATCTTTCTTAAAAAAGATACAACAAAATATATTCGACAATCTAACTCCGGTTACCAAAATTAATTACTTCAAAAAAAAATATTATATTGCCAAACGTAGGAAAAAAATACATAATTGAAAAAAATAAAGTATGATACATTAAATGTAAACTAAGATATATTAATTAAATAATAAACATTTCTTAATTTAAAATTCAACTTCAGCATGGACAAATAAGAATTTGTAACATTTTATCATTTAATTAAGTTTTGTATTCATATTAATAGAATAACATGACTCAATTTATTCAATCTATAAAATATTAAATAAATCATATGATTGGTTTTTATTTAATCATTTGCAATATCTAACTTCAATTGCAAATCTCTAAGAAAACTTTAACTGGAAATATTAAACAAATAAAATAAAAATATAGTGACCAAAGAGGGTTGCATTTATTTCCCAGCCCTCGAGAATGGCTGCATGATTAGAACTTAACTCCACGTGTTGACTTAAAAAGGGGCTGTGTGTTATTGCATAATTTGGACTCAAGGTGTAGTTGGGCCAACTTTGTGGGCTGCCATTTGGAAGCCTATGAAAGGAAGGATTTTATATTCTGCACCTCCATGAATTTCAACCTGCACCCCAATAAGAAATGATAAAATTGTCCCTGAAAAAATACATTTCAAATTGCATATTTTGAAATGTTTTGAATTTTAATGTAATTATGCACTTATATAATTTTATTAAATCCAGTAAAAATTCATCTTAATTTGACTGAGCAAGATAAATAAATTAAAGAATTGTAGTAAAATTAGAATTAATACTCTCTAATAAATTATTCTTTCACCTAGTAAATGTATGAAAACTTAGATAAAAAAAGTTCGTGACCATTGTTAAAATGTGTCGAATGACTAAACATTACTATCATATTACTAAAAATTACATTGTTAAAAGTTCGTAACATTCTTTATTTAATTAATTTCTCTTAAACCCTAAACTCTCACTCACCCTCTAGTTAAATATACTCTTAAAGCATTCACATTATTTAAGTTTTTCGACAGTGAAAAGCTGTAGTGAAAAGAAAAAAAGGGGGAAAAAGAAGAGAAAGGGAGAAGGAGGAAGATGATGAAACGTTTTTAATTTTAAAATTTTGGATATAAGAAAAAAAATCATTTTATGGTAGCAGTTTTAAGCTGTTATTATATTTAAATTTATTAAAAAAGTTACTTTTAAACTTACGAAAATATTTTAACTTTTAAATCTAATACTTTATGTACCGTACGGCCGTTGACAAATACTTAAGCCGAGAAGTAGCAGGCCGAGAAGTCCTCAAAGAAATCAGGCTGACAAGTGCCCAAATCTCCAGGAGAGGCCGAGAAGTAGCAGGCCGAGAAGTCCTCAAAGAAATCAGGCCGACAAGTGCCCAAATCTACAGGAGAGGCCGAGAAGTACTGGGTCGAGAAGTCCCCAAACCAATGCCCACGACCAATTGTGTACCATATGGCCAATGCCTAGGCCTACAAGTATGGCCGACAAGTGACCAGGCTGAGGAGTAACCAGGCCGACAAGTGTCTGGTCCTACAAGAATGTTCGACAAGTGTCAGGCCGACAAGTGCCCGAGCATACATGAGTGACCAACAAGTGTCAGGCCAACAGGTAACCAAGCCGACAAGTACCCAAGACGATAGGCACCAAGCCAATACCAACATATCCATTTCCTCTGCATTGGGAATAGGCACCTTACATCTGACAAAAGAACAAATCCCAATGAACGGCGCTCGCATTACCTGACAAAGAAGAGACTACACGTCCTCCCTCTGACATGGTGCAGAACAACAACCTCATGCAAGAGAGACTGCACGTCTTCCCTCTGACACAGTGCAGAACAGTCATCATATCTCTGAAGGCTAAGAGGCTATACGTCTTCCCTCTGACATAGTGCAGAACAGTCATCATATCTCTGAAGGCTAAGAGGCTATACGTCTTCCCCATAATGCCAACCGCAACAGTATAAATAGAAAATAGTAAGTGTAGCGAAAGGGACTTTTGGAAAAAAATCTACCTTAGTATACAATATACTTCTGGTAACTGAAGGTGTACTTCTGAGAAGACCAGGGAGAGAGAGACTAGGGTAGTTGACACCTCGAAGTTTTGTTCTCAGCCTCAAGACTTCGCAATAACTTTTATTGTTCTTAGCCCTCAGGCTCTGTAGGAACAATTGGCGCCCACCGTGGGGCCGAGAGGTACGCAGACTAAACTCCAATGGTGTCAACCCGGAGCAAGCTTCAAGACCAAAGGCCAGAACACGTTGACATGGGAAGTGACCCTGTGGCCATGTTGGCCGCCTTGCAGGAGGAGATGATGGCTATGCAGCGAAGGAATGAAGAAGAAATCAATGACTTTAGGCGTAGAAACGAAGAAGAAATTCATGCCTTAAAGCGTGAGAACGAAGAGATGAGAGAAATGCTCCACCACCATCAACCCTCCCTGTCGGAGCGGGAGAGTACTCGGCAGACTGTAGTAAACGAAACTGAAGCGAGAGGATCCATGCGTCCATCCGTGATGCACGAGACAGAAGCAGTCCGATGCGCAAAGGGAACCCGCAGACACCCCTTTGTGGATCAAATCATGGATGTCGAACTCCCTTTCCGTTGGAAGGGATTGACCTTCGAGCCCTACGGCGGTACGACGGATCCTGATGAGCACATCAGTATATTCTCCACCCAAGTGAGTCTCTATTCCAATCATGATGCTGTTTTCCGCCGAATTTTCCCCACGTCCTTAAAGGGAGCAGCGTTGAGTTGGTTCTCTAGCCTACCTCCCAACTCCATCACTGATTTTGATATGTTGGTTGCCAAATTCAATGCTCGCTTCGCAACTAAAAAACCACACCATATTGGTTCCATAGCGTTGATAAATGTAAGACAAGAGAAGGGAGAATCCCTGCGAAACTTTATGGAAAGGTTCGGAAAGCTGACTCTGAGGATCAAAAACTTGGATCCTAATGTCGCCTTGCACCACTTGATAACGGCCCTACGACCAGGACCGTTTGAGGACAACTTGTGCAAGAAACCGGCTCTGGATCTTGATGAATTAAGAGCCAGAGCCGTCAAGTTCATGTAATTGGAGGAACTACGAGAATTCAGAAGTCAGGCCCAAGTTGGAGAAAATGTGGAGAGGCGCAAGGGCAAAGAAAAGAACAACTCTCAGCAGTTTAAGCAAAGGGAGCCCAAACCTCCTCGCTTTGCCTACTACACACCCCTCAACGCCAACAGGGGACGTATTTTGGAAGAAGCATTGAGTGCCGACCTCATTCCATCTATGCAAAAACTGGCTACCCCCAGGAATGCCGACACCAGCAAACATTGCCGATATCATCAAAACTACGGCCACAGCACTGACGAGTGTTGGGCCTTAAAGGACAAGATCGAGGAACTAATACAAGCCGGGCACCTGGGAAGGTTTGTCCAGAACAAAATTACGAACCGTTCCCCACAAAGAAGTCTGAGGGGAAGAAGCCCCAGAAGAAGCCCGCATAATGGAGGACAGAGGCAGAGAACCGACCGCTCCAGGTCACCCAGACGGTTAAATCGTAGAGTAACTCCAGTCCGGAGGGTCATCAATACCATAGCAGGAGGTTTTGCTGGAGGAGGACCTTCAGCATCTGGAAGAAAAAGACACCTGAGGAACGTTCAAGCCGTGCACCATGTGCACGCCGGAATGGCAAGAAGCATGTCGCCCATAACCTTCACAGACCGCGACTTCAAAGCCATTGACCCCAAGCAGGACGACCCAATGGTAATAACTGTGGCCATTGACGAGTTTGCAGTGATGAAAACTCTTGTAGATCAGGGCAGTTCGGTCGACATCCTTTACTGGAAAACGTTTAAGAAGCTGGGGATCCCTGACACCGAGATCCAACCATATGACGATCAGATTATCGGATTCTCCGGGGAACGGGTGGACACTCGAGGTTTCATAGATCTGTACACCAAATTTGGAGAACCCGGGCATCAAAGACGGGTTATTAAGGTTCGCTACCTCCTCATTGATGCTAACATATCTTATAACATTCTCTTAGGCCGACCTTCGCTGAATCAGCTTGGAGCCATTGTGTCCACTGTCCACTTGGCCATGAAGTTCCCGTCCTCCGAAGGAGAAATCATCACGGTCCACGGCGACCAAAAGACAGCAAGAGAATGTTACGCAGCTAGCCTAAAGTTGGAGCCCAAGAAACATGAGGCCGGAAGGTATAAGAAAAAGACGAAAGGAGAAGAAGGCGCGCAGTGCGTGAACGTGACCGACCTAGACCCGAGGATGGATCACGCACGTGTGGAGCCAGGGGAAGATGTAATCCAGATAGAACTAAAAGATAAAGAGCACGACACAAAACTGGGGATCTCCTTGGGAGAGAAGGAGGCCGAGATGATCAGACAAGTCCTGGTCCGAAATGTCGACATGTTTGCATGGACAGCAGAGGACATGCCGGGAGTTGATCCTGAGATCATGTCTCATCGGCTATCAGTATACAAAGAGGCGAGACCTGTAGCCCAAAAGAAGAGAAAACAAGGGGAGGAAAAAAGAGAAGCGGCGAAGAAGGAAGTGACCAAGCTGATGGCAGCAAACTTCATCAAGGAGGCCAAGTACACTACTTGGCTTGCCAACGTTGTGATGGTAAAGAAGGCTAATGGCAAATGGAGAATGTGTACTGATTACACGGACCTCAACAAGGCTTGCCCAAAAGATGCATATCCGTTGCCGAGTATTGACAAACTAGTTGATGGGGCTGCAGGGCACAAGATATTAAGTTTCCTGGATGCATACTCTGGATATAACCAGATCAGAATGCATTCCAGAGACAGGGAGAAGACTGCCTTATGACGGAGGAAGCGAATTTTTACTACGAGGTCATGCCATTCGGCTTAAAGAACGCGGGCGCCACGTATCAACGACTCATGGACAAAGTGTTTCAAGGATTGGTTGGGAGAAATGTCGAGGTATATGTGGACGACATCGTCGTAAAGTCTGATTCCTGTGAACAACACAGGGACGATCTAGTAGAGGTCCTCGAGGCACTGCGAAAGTATAATATGAGGCTGAATCCTGAAAAATGCGTATTCGACGTAGAAGGAGGAAAGTTTCTGGGATTCATGCTCACACACCGAGGAACAGAAGCAAATCCGGACAAATGTCGGGCCATAGTAGAGATGAGAAGTCCAAAAAATGTCAAAGAGATCCAAAAGCTGGTTGGAAAGCTGACAGCTATGGCACGATTTATTCCAAGATTGGCCGAGAAGACAGGACCCATCATCCGACTACTCAAGAAAAGAAGGAAATTTGAATGGGACGAAGAGTGCGAAGAACTCTTCACACAGTTCAAGCAATTCATGGCAACCCCACCAGTGATACAAAAGCCAATATACGGCCAAGCAATCATTGTGTATTTGTCTATCTCTGAAGAAGCGATCAGCTCGGTGCTTGTCCAAGAGGCCGACCAAGAACAGAAACCGGTGTATTTTGTGAGCCGAACACTGTAATATGCCTAGAGGAGGTACCAAACGATCGAGAAGGTGGTTCTAGCACTGGTCCACACAGCAAGGAGGATGAGGGCCTACTTCCAGAATCACCCGGTAATTGTCAAAACTGATTACCCCATCAGGAAAGTGCTAACGAAGCCTGATCTTGCGGGGAGAATGATAGGATGGTCAGTAGAACTGTCGGAATTCGGAATCACTAACGAACCGCGAGGGGCTATTCGATCTCAGTGACTGGCCGATTTCTTAGTGGAATTAAGTCCGGAACCTGCGAGTCCCAGCACCTAAATGGGTCATTTATGTCGACGGGTCCTCAAACGCCAAAGAAAGTGGAGCCGGAATCATCTTGGAGGGACCAGTGGGACTTACCATCGAGCAGTCGCTGAGGTTTGATTTCAAAACTACTAATAATCAAGCCGAATATGAGGCCATAATTGCAGGACTGAGTTTGGCTAAAGAAATGGGAGCAGAGGAGATCCAGTGTAAGAGCGATTCAAAGTTGACTGTCAGACATCTGACTGGAGAGTTCCAAGTCAAAGACCACATGATGATGCAATATTATCAGAAAGTGCTGAACCTCCTCTCAACTTTTAAAGAAGCGAAGGTAGAACATGTCAGAAGGGAACATAACACTAGGGCCGACCTGTTGGCCAAACTTGCAAGCACCAAAAGCAAGAATCACCACCACTCGGTCATACAGATGACAGTCCCCGCACCAAGCATATCTCACGGGGAGGAAGTCATGAATATTGAAGAGGACAAAGGATGCTAGACGGTACCTATCATCAAGTTCCTAAAAGAAGGCACATGTGAAGAAACTGAGGAGACTGCCATGAAGCGAAAATGCACAAGATACACCCTGATAGGGGAGGAGCTGTACCGAAAAAGCTACTCGAGACCACTGTTAAAATGCATCAACAAAAATCAGGCAGAGTACGTCATGGCCGAATTGCATGAAGGTATTTGTGGACTTCACTCTTGAGGACGTGGGATGGCAACCAGAGCACTGAGGGTCGGATACTACTGGCCAACAATGGAAAGTGATGCTGCAGAATACGTGAAGAAGAGCCAAAAATGCCAAGAATTTGGCAATATACTAAGGGCTAAACCTGAAGTGTTGCATCATATGAATTCGTCATGGCCTTTTGCCCAGTAGGGAATTGATATCATTGGACCATTCAGCCCTGGGAAGGGACAGTGTAAGTTTCTCCTAGTTGTTGTTGACTATTTTACTAAGTGGATAGAGGCTGAACCCTTAGCCTCCATCACTGCCAACAAGGTCCAGTCTTTCGTGTGGAAGAATATAGTATGCAGGTTCGGGTTACCGAACACAATCATTTCAGACAATGGGAGGCAGTTCATTGACCAGGGACTCCAAGACTTTTACAAAGGATTGGGAATTCGCTCCATTACCAGCTCCGTAGAACACCCCCAAACCAATGGACAAGCTGAAGCCGCAAACACAGTCATCCTGAATGAATTGAAGAAAATACTGGGCACAGCCAAAGGAAGATGGACTGAGGAGTTACTGGAAGCGCTTTGGGCATATCGGTGCACTCCACAGTCGTCAACCAAGGAGACCCCCTTCAGCCTCACTTACGGTTCGGACGCTATGTTGCCAGTGGAGCTTGAAGAGCCCAACCTACGCAGAGAGATGTTCGACTTAAAGCTTAACAGTGAAAGTCTCATGGCTAGCCTAGACCTAGTCAACGAATTAAGAGACAAGGCACGAGTGAGAGAACATGCAAGCAAAAGAAGGGCTGAAAGGAAATATAACTAAGGTCAAACCGAGAAGTTTCCATGCTGGGGACTTAGTATGGAGAATGAGAAGTGAAGCAAGACAAGGAGAAGGCAAGTTCTCTGCCAACTGGGAGGGACCCTTTAGGGTCCGACAAGTAGCAGGAAATGGGGGATATCACCTGGAACACTTATCGGGAAAGGCAATACCAAGGACTTGGAACGCATCCCATCTCAAATTCTATTTTAGTTAGTTTATGCTTTTTGTCTATTTCAAATTCTATTTCAGTCTATGCTTTGTTGTCTTGTTGCAATGTAATAGGGCACTCTTTCCTACCTCAGTCTTTTTTCCCTAAGGAGGGCTTTGGCTGAGAAGGTTTTAATGAGGCTCTGCTTTAATGAAATTATTCAGTTGTTTTGCAAACTGTAGTCGTACCCAATAAACTGTAAATTATACTGTCATAAAACCCAATCAAGAGCGATTGGTAACAAGACCGAGAACTTCTCGGCCTCAACTTGCAAAATCCAATCAAGAGCCATTGGTGACAAGATCGAGAACTTCTCGGCCTCGACTTATAAAATCCAATCAAGAGCGATTGGTAACAAGTCGGCCTCAACTTACAAAACCCAATCAAGAGCGATTGGTGACATGACCGAGAACTTCTCGGCCTCGACTCATAAAACCAAATCAAAAGCGATTGGTGACAGGACCGAGAACTTCTCGGCCTCAAAACCCAATCAAGAGCGATTGGTAACAAGATCGAGAAGTCTCGGCCTCAACTTGCAAAACCCAATTAAGAGCGATTGGTGACATGACCGAGAACTTCTCAGCCTCGACTCTTTAAACCCAATCAAAAGCGATTGGTGACAGGACCGAGAACTTCTCGGCCTCAACTTACAAAACCCAATCAAGAGCGATTGGTAACAAGATCGAGAACGTCTCGGCCTCAACTTGCAAAATCCAATCAAGAGCGATTGGTGACAGGACCGAGAACTTCTCGGCCTCAACTTACAAAACCCAATCAAGAGCGATTGGTAACAAGATCGAGAACGTCTCGGCCTCAACTTGCAAAACCCAATCAAGAGCGATTGGTGACATGACCGAGAACTTCTCGGCCTCGACTCTTTAAACCCAATCAAAAGCGATTGGTGACAGGACCGAGAACTTCTCGGCCTCAACTTACAAAACCCAATCAAGAGCGATTAGTAACAAGATCGAGAACGTCTCGGCCTCAACTTGCAAAACCCAATCAAGAGCGATTGGTGACATGACCGAGAACTTCTCGGCCTCAACTTAGAAAGTCCAAACAAAATTGATAACAGGACTGAGAACTTATTGATCTCAATCCAAAAATCAGAAAAATATTATAAGTATATATGCTTACGGGGCTTAAATAAAAAACGAGAGATGGAAAGAATATGGCCAACAAATATACCGAACATCCTTTATACATTGATGAGACAAAAATTACAAAAAACAAAATATCACAACACTGGTATAGCTGTGAATCTAGCCATTTACAAAGATAAGCTAACAACTACTTCATAAGCAAACTATTCGGCCTCCTCGACCTCAGAAATCCTCCCCTCAGCATCTTCCACTTCCTTCATCCCTACTTCAGAAGTGCCCTCTTCGCCTTCACCTTCATCCCCTGGGGCATCCTCCTCGCTCTCACCAATCTCCCCTTCCTCGCCAACCCCGTCCACCCCCTTATCAGGCATGTCTTCAATAGGAATAAGCTGACCTTCGTAAACCTCCTTCCCGACATCAAACTTATTGTTATCAGCAGGCACCCCATACAATAGGACAGCTTGCCGAACAGCTTGATTAAACCCTTCCTCTACAACATTTAAAACACAATCTTTAAGGGCAACCACTTCTTGCTCAAGCCTAGCAATATGTCCGTCCTTCATCAGCAAGGTGTCGTCACGATCCTGAATGACACCGTGAAGCTCTTCATGTTGTCTAGACAATTTGGCCGTCAACTCCTCTTTCTTCCTTTCCAGCTCCCCACATCGTGTTTCCAGCTTAGAGATGTCGGACTTGGAGGCCGAGAGCTCGGATGTCAACTTAGTCACTTGATCTTGGAGGGCAAACTTCGCCTCCAACACCTTCTTCAATGAACCCCGGGACTCAGCCAACTTAGACTTCAAATCTTCAAGCTCTTTAGCCGACCCCTGGGAACGCTCGTGAGCTAAGAGCCGAACAGCAGCCATGACTCGTGCTTGGAGCTCCAGCAGGTCGGTCATGAAGTCTCCTCCCTTGAAGCACGACAACAGAACATCGTTCTCGGTATGAGTAAGGGCAACATTTACACCCTTATAAAATTTGAGATCATGGGAGACCAAAGCATGACCCCCACTGCTGCCAGCACCCCAACCAAGAGTCTTAGCCCTCTTGGGAGTACGCTCAGGGGCATCCTGGTGCTTCTCCTTGGACTTGCTCTTTCTCTTCCTCTGTTTTGTCTCGATCAGAGGGGGAGCAAGGTCAACCGGAGGGACCTGTTGGATGGAAGCCGAGACCTTAGCTGCACTGGAGGAGGCACCCTTAGCAGCCTCTCGCGAGCGTTGAGCCTTTTCCAAGCGCAGCTTGGTGAGTATGTCAGATGCACCTGCTTGAGCCATGATACCTGCCAACAAGATGAACAGTTTATTTAAGTTAATATTGACCGAGAACCATACGAAAATGCAAGAACACACATACCACTCAGATCGACCCAGCGTTGGGAGCAAAGATAAAACTTGAGAATTTTCCGGGTAGGTAACCTCCTCGGAAGCCTATCGAAAAGACTGAATATTATCTGGTCCTCATCGGTCATTGATGACCTAGCCCAGTATAAGTAGTGCACGGGATTAGGTGTCCAATGAAGGGGAAACTTGGGAACATCACCATAATAGAAGTGCTGATGCCCTGTCGGCTCTATCACAACACGGAAGAACCCAGTTTTGAAATGCTTATAAGAAACAGTGTAGGGGGCAAACAAGGCACCCCCAGATTGGCTAAACAATGATACCCAACGAACAGGGTCACTAGGCCGAGCACTATAATAATGAAGGAATGATTGGGGAGAAAGGACGAGACCGAACATTTCACAAAGAAGCCGGAAACACTGGAGATAACCCCAGGAGTTAGGATGTAATTGAGTAGGGGCGACGTTTAGAATACGCAACACCCCCATGGTGAACTCATCAAGAGGAAGGCGAACATGGACATCAGTAAAGAAGGCCGAATACATGAAGAAAAAATCAGGTTCACCCTCCTCTCGGCCATAACAAACCCGGTCACTGACCGAACACTTTTCCATTGAAACGAAACCCCTCTCAACCTCGGGAACCACCATGGGAACACTCGCTATGAAGTATTCTAAAGACGAAGACCAGCGATACTTGGAAGACTGCCTCAAGACCAAATCACTCACCCAATTATACCCCGACCTAAGTGGCGGGTCACTAAATGTGGTATTTCTCGAGGAGTCCTCGGCCGCATCAGTATCCCTCACCACTAAGACGCCTGAAGGTGGGGAATCCTTGGGAGAACCAACCAACCCTTCAGGCATACCAGAGGAATGTATAGAAAGAGAAGAAGACTGGGAAGTAGCAGAAGACCGGGAAGTGGAAAAAGACCGAGAAGTAGAAGACGAGGACGAAGAGGACATGATTACCTTGAAGCCGAAGAGACAACAACACACACAAGCTCCTGGATGAGAAAAGATATCGGACCTCGATGGAAGAAAACACTGAGAAATGCCAAAATAAACTCCAGAACCCTCACTTATAGAGAATGTTGGGAAGGGGATCAATGACCCCTCACCTTCCAACCCTTTGATCTTACAGATCTCGAGGGGTGTAACACATCAGTCCCATCAAAGGAAGGCCCAAGGCCCAAAAGTCACACTTAACCTAAAGGAGGAGAAGGATACCGCACCAAGTAAAGGACGGTGCGGATCTCCCACAGTCAACAGGGCTAACCATTTCCAAACGGGCGGGAATCATTGTAATGATGAAACCTCGAGAGCAGGGAAGACCGTATACTATACGGTCATCAAGGTGAGTATAGCCAAAAATGTTACGTGTTAAGATATAGGACCACCAAAGAGCGAGACCGACAACACTGCTTATGAAACTCTTCGTACTTCAACAACTACTCAAGCTTGGGGGGCTTGTGTACCGTACGGCCGTTGACAAATACTTAGGCCGAGAAGTAGCAGGCCGAGAAGTCCTCAAAGAAATCAGGCTGACAAGTGCCCAAATCTCCAGGAGAGGCCGAGAAGTAGCAGGCCGAGAAGTCCTCAAAGAAATCAGGCTGACAAGTGCCCAAATCTCCAGGAAAGGCCGAGAAGTAGCAGGCCGAGAAGTCCTCAAAGAAATAAGGCCGACAAGTGCCCAAATCTACAAGAGAGGCCGAGAAGTACCGGGCCGAGAAGTCCTCAAACCAATGCCCACGACCAATTGTGTACCATATGGCTAATGCCTAGGCCTACAAGTATGGCCGACAAGTGACCAAGCTGAGGAGTAACCAGGCCGACAAGTGCCTGGTCCTACAAGAATGTTCGACAAGTGTCAGGCCGACAAGTGCCCAAGCATACATGAGTGACCAACAAGTGTCAGGCCAACAGGTAACCAAGCCGACAAGTACCCAAGACGATAGGCACCAAGCCAATACCAACATCTCCATTTCCTCTGCATTGGGAATAGACACCTTACATCTGACAAAAGAACAAATCCCAATGAACGGCGCTCGCATTACCTGACAAAGAAGAGACTACACGTCTTCCCTCTGACATGGTGCAGAACAACAACCTCATGCAAGAGAGACTGCGCGTCTTCCCTCTGACACAGTGCAGAACAGTCATCATATCTCTGAAGGCTAAGAGACTATACGTCTTCCCTCTGACATAGTGCAGAACAATCATCATATCTCAGAAGGCTAAGAGGCTATACGTCTTCCCCATAATGCCAACCACAACAGTATAAATAGAATATAGTAAGTGTAGCGAAAGGAACTTTTGGAAAAAAATCTACCTTATTATACAATATACTTCTGATAACTGAAGGTGTACTTCTGAGAAGACCAGGGAGAGAGAGACTAGGGTAGTTGACACCTCGAAGTTTTGTTCTCAGCCTCAAGGCTTCGCAATAACTTTTATTGTTCTTAGCCCTCAGACTCTGTAGGAACACTTTAAAAAATAAAGAATTAAATTAAATATAATAAAAAGGTAAAAGATAAAAGATAATAATTAAAAAAAAAAAACGAATTCGAGCATGGAAGACCCGAATTTAGATGGGAACTGTGGCAAGAGAGCGTTCGTTTGTGGAGTTTGGGTCAACAGAGAGAAAGTAGGGAACAGAAGAAAAAGAAAGCCTCACCGTCTTCGGCGTCATGGATCCGCTGCCGGCAGCGCTCCGGTGGCGTACTACCGCCATCGCGTACCTCGTGGCGGTCCTCCTTCTATCCACCATCTCCCCTTCGCGCGCAATCTACTGCGACGAAGATGATTGCTACGATCTGCTTGGGTTACCTTCCTTTTCTTCCTTCAATTGCTTTTAACCTATGCTTTATTTCTTATCGTAACGCTCCCTCTTCTCATTCGCAGGGTTTCTCAAAGTGCCAATGCTTCCGAAATCAAGAAAGCTTACTACAAGCTCTCCTTGAAGCAGTACGTGTTTCTCCCCCTTGAGACGCTCTCTCTTACTTTTTTATTTATTTTTTATTTTTTTTTATAATAACTACTTTCTCTTTGGTTTCGTGCTTAATTCAGTCATCCAGATAAGAACCCTGATCCAGAATCGCGAAAGCTGTTTGTTAAAATCGCCAATGCTTATGAGGTGCTTTGGTTTTCTAGCTTCTTTTTGTTCATTGATTTGGATGTAGGAATGTGTATTTGATAAAATTGAACATTGTCAATGTGGAGTAAATTGAAAATTGACCACACTGTTCTGTGTTTGGTGAAATATTTGTTCTGATGGTAATGAAAATTATATAACTTTACAGATTTTGAAGGATGAGGCCACGCGCGAACAATATGATTATGCAATTGCACATCCAGAGGAGGTTTGTAGACTTTTATAGAAAGTTTGGTTTATTTTTAAAATTTGGGTCAATATCCATGAATTGTTCATCTCTGTCCTTTAAGTGTTTGTTGAAGTATGTGTTTTCATCTATTGATTTCAGGTGTTTTATAATACTGCACGCTACTATCGGGCATACTATGGTCATAAGACGGTGAGATTTGTTGGTTTACAATTTGAATCAGTGATGAATTTTGGATAGAATTGATTACAAATTATTGATTTTTGCAAGTGAGTCTCAGTTTGTAGTACTTACGTACTTTTTAACCTGCCAGGATCCTCGCGCTGTGTTGGTTGGCCTTCTTATTATTCTTTCAGGTTTTCAATATCTAAATCAATCAACAAGGTATAATCAGGTATTGTGATATATTGAATATCATACGATTTATTGTTAAACTCCCCTGATGTGAAAATGTACCATACAATTGTGTAATATCAAAACTCAGGAATAGTAGAATTTTCTTATGTAAAATGTACTTTTATACAATTCTCAAATTGGCTAGCTAAAGTTTGAAGAACTGCACCTGTGGTGTTAAAGATTGTATTTAGCTAGCCCACTAAGGTCAGCATGGTGTTAGTGCCTTTGGGTAGTTTTTTGGTTTGAACCTCATTGCTACCATTGTACGCACAATAAAACAGATTTTACTTATCTGACTAATGCCAATTGAGCCCAATGCTGTTAAGGGTTTTGGAAAATCTTTTAGCAAGGAAAGTAAGTAGGTCATGAAATCAAGGGTTGCCAGTTCCAAGTTTTAGGGTGAAAAATTCCTGTTCCATACAGGTCCTGTGAATCCAATCATCATTGCCACTAAAATGTTTTACCTTGATTTTTACTCTTAGATACTTGCATAAGATTTGAAATAGGTCAGGGCTGTGCTAATTTTCTTTGGTGGATATATATACATTTCTTATGTGCAAATAGCTTAGTTTGTTATTTGTACAAAGTGCTTTTGAAAGATTAAGACATTTACGTTCATTGCACTACTTTTCTGTGATTAGGCTGTAGCCATGGTCAAGAAGACACCTGCATATAAAAATAAACTAAGGGCATTGGAACTTGAACGCAATGGAGGGATTACAAACAAGAAGAGGAGTCAGAAGAACATGGTCAAGTATGCTATTATTCTCATTCTGTATGAGTCTGTGTTTGTTTCAAGTTTTGCAAAGTTATTCCGGAAATATGAATTTAGGAATATTATATTTCTGTTATTAGTTTTAAAAAATTTCCCATACGTAGTTGATTCCTATGAACGAATTGTCTTCATACTTTGATTAGATTTCATTCCCATGGGATTGTTGGACGTCACCATATATACCAACTAATAACTTTCTTTCTCACTATTTTTTTTTTTTTAATATTTGATTGTTGAAAACATTCATCAAGATGTTAAAGCTTAACCAAACATGTCATTTAGTTTGCGCAGGAATACTATTCTTGGAGAAAATTTAATTACATCGCTTGATATAAATTTCACCCATAGTTGCACGTAATTTCCTTTAAAGTTTTTCAGTTGCACCTATATCTAGTATCCAGTGGCCTGTTCAAATTGGTTCTCCACTTTGAAAACTCTTATTTCCTTTCTTAAATCAGTTTGTCTGCCATATGTAAGATTGTGCTTTGTTGACTGCGATTTCTTTACTTCTGAAAACAATGTGAGGAATCTATTCATGCAGGAAAGGGGAGGAAGACCTTAGCAATGAACTCGACCTGCAGATAACTGGAGCTGAAAGGGCCTCTGTTTGGAAACTTCTTGGTGTCCGCTTTGTTCTATTACCTTATACCTTAGGCAAGGTTAGAGTTCAATCTTTATCTAGATAATGCAGTTACTACAATGAATCTTTCATTGCTCTATTTTAATTCAAGGTAACATCTAATGAGGTTCTTTCCCACAAATAGTGGTGAACCTTGAAAATTAATATTTTTGCGTGTGAAATTTACTGATCAGTCTGTTTCCATTCAGCTGCTATTGTGGTCTGCCTGCTGGTTTTGGAGATACAAAGTGAAGAAGCACTCTTATTCTTGGGAAGATGCGTCTTATCTGACACAAAGATCCCTTGGTATTCCTCTCGATAGATGGAGAAATATAGGTAAATTATATTATCTACGACGAACCTTCTTCCTTTAGACACCATGGACATAGGGGAATTATGTGTGGTTTTTTGGTTACTTGTTTTGGATTGTACAAGCATGGCCTAACCTACCAGTATGCATATTAATGGTTCTTATTTGGTGCCTGTTATTAATAGATGAAGCAACAAAGGAAGATCTTGTGCTCAAACGCTTATGGGAGAAATCCAATATGGAGAGCTATGTAGCAGAGATGCGGAAAGAATCAAAGCGCAGAAGATAGCTACATTAGTGGCCTCATCTGCTGCTTTTAAAGTTCTAAATTTTGGTTTTAATTATGAAGTTGAACTGAACCACGAAGTGACAGTTAAAGTTGGAAAGCTGCAAATTGAGTTGGGAGAGGAGGGGTGATAGAAGCAGAGTTATTCATTTCAACCACGAAATCGTGGAATCATAAACAAAGTTGACTGAGTTTAAACATGCTCTCTGATAGCCTGTTAACAGTGAAAGGTAAAGAATACCGCATTAGATATTTGCTTCTTTTTTTTTTTGTTTAAAGTCAGGTTATTTAAGCCTCAATCTTACTACAATCAGATGTTCGGTAGTGGTTTTGTGCAACAATTTTAATGAGATTATATGAAATCTCGGCATGTTACAGTAGAGTTGTGACTATGTAGATGTGGCTGAAATATTTATCCTTCCACTCTTCCTGTAGTAGTATATCACGGTTAGCGTTGCTTTCTTAGACTTGAGATTCCTGGTGTTGCTTACTGGAAGAAACGGGATTGATGGGTCTATCAGCCAGTTTGTGAGGTGGTGAATGATTTGTTAGAGCATTTCTGATGTATGAGTTTTAACTAGTGTTAAATCTACTACATAAATCTTATAAAAAAATTCATTTGAACATGTCATATAACTTAATGAAGCTCTCAAGAATAAAAGATATTTAATCGTAATAATTAAATTAACTTTATTCAAATACAAATAAGAGTTATGAAAGTACCAGTTTTTTAAGATTTTATTATTAAAGTAAAACCTGAAAGACAGTTTTAAAAACGATATAACATACTGAGATGTAGATAAAGTACAATAAGATTTTATGAAAAGAGAAAAGTCTTTTAAAACATTTGGAGATGTTCTTTTAGAACATATTGGTAGATCATGGTGTAAATCTTAAAATTAACAAAAAGATCTGATAATATTATATAAGACTACCGAAATTTTAACTATAAAATATAACATTTTATCAATTAAATTGATTAAGTTATAATAAATGAAAGTAAAAAATGACAAAAGTATTGTTTATAAAATTTCATTATCAAAACAAAAGCTATACAAATATAATATAAATGGTACGCATTTAAAATAAAGTGAGAAATTATTTTCTATAAGACCTTGTATTGCAGTAGTCTATTGGATATTCACACCCTTGAAACATACCTTGGAGCTTGTACATATGATATTCTTCTTTCTATTTAACTCTAATATTTTATTGAATCTCACATCAAATATTTTGGTGTAATAAAATTCATAACAAGAATAATTTTTCTCGAAATATATGCTAAACCCAAACAACAGTAGAAATGAGAAAACGAGACTCTGCAGCAGCATTTAACTTTCTTGTTAATTTTGGTAGTGTGTGAGGCAGTTACACATGGATGTGAGTAACATATTTTGTTTTGTATTATTTATAATTTAATTATACATTGTTTTGCTCTTATTTGTACATTTTTCTTTCAGTTGAAAAGTACTGTAAACTTGTTTTTTGAAGAAATTTTAATTTACGAATTAAAATAATGAAGAGGCATTTATTTTTTTTCCATTTTCTCTCTTATAAATTTATGAAGGTCTTTATATTCACCATTTCATTCTGTTTTAAATTTGATTTTTTAACCTAAAAAATCAAGTTAATTCAAGTAATTTTTTATTTTTATATTCTAACATTTTTCTATATATGTGTATTCTTTTGTTCTTTCCTTTTTTTTTTTATTTTTTTT
>Ga0209489_106459_pt1 | contig 18842 bp, 17 predicted proteins | sample SiratrowhiteBW_FD_187527 | JGI IMG/M metagenome (GOLD analysis project Ga0209489, IMG submission 187527) | Root nodule microbial communities of legume samples collected from California, USA - Siratro white BW (SPAdes) (version 2) | ecosystem: Host-associated > Plants > Roots > Nodule | place...
TGTTCTTGTTTGCCGCTTCTACTGCTCCATTCATCTTGGGTCGATAAGGAGTAGCATTATGATGTTGAATCTTGAATTCTTCACATAGCTCAGACATCATTTTGTTATTCAAATTCGTAGCATTATCTGCAAATGATCTCTCTTTTGATGAACTTCGCCACTACTTTTCTTGTCACATTGGCGTAAGAAGCAGCCTCTACCCATTTAGTAAAGTAATCTATGGCCACCATAATAAAAAGATGCCCATTTGAGGCTTTTGGCTCAATAGCCCCAATGACATCTATACCCCACATGGAAAATGCCTATGGGGCAGATAACACATTCAACGTTGTCGGCGAGGCATTGATGTTGTTGGCGTACTCCTGACACTTAAGACATTTCCTGACATGGATGCAACAATCATTCTCCATAGTCAACCAGAAATAACCTGCCCTCAAGATTTTTCTAGCCATTGAATGACCATTCATATGCGTTCCATAAGTTCCTTCATGGACCTCTTTTAAGATCAGTTCTGCCTCTTTTGCATCTACACATCTAAGGAGCACCATATCATGATTTCTTTTATACAATACTTCCCTATTTAGAACGAACTTCATAGCCAGTCTTCTTAACATTCGCTTATCATTTTCAGAGGCCCCTTCAGGATATTCTCTTTTCTTGAGATATTGCTTAATGTCAAAATACCATGGTTTGCCGTCTGATTCTTCTTCTATGAAGGAACAATAAGTTGGTTGTTCGTGACTTTTCATCTTGATCTTAGGTGGTTCACCTCCTTGGTTTACCTTAAACACGAATGATAAGGTTGCTAAAGCATCGGCCAATTGATTATCTTCCCTCGAGATGTGATGAAATGTTATAGTATCAAAATACTCCATTAATCCCTTAATATATGCTTGATAAGGAATCAACTTTTGATCTCGAGTTTCCCACTCTCCTTTTACTTGTTGGACAACAAGGGCAGAATCCCCATACACTTCTAAACATTTTGCCCCAAATTCAATGGCAGTTCGAATACCCATAACACACGCCTCATATTCTGCTGTATTGTTGGTACAATCGAAACACAATCTTGCTATCATAGGTATGTACTGTCTCGTAAGAGAGATAAGAACTGCTCATATTCCATGTCCTAATGCATTAGATGCTCCATCGAAGAACAATATCCACATATTCTCATTATTGTCATCTTCGAGGACCAAAATTTCTTCATCCGGGAATTCGAGCTGTACGGATTGATAATCTTCAGTGGGTTGGTGTGCCAAGTAGTTTGCAAGGACACTACCTTTGATAGCTTTTAGAGTAACATACTGTATGTCATATTCGGATACCAGCATTTGCCATCGAGCTATTCTCCCAGTAAGAGCAGGTTTTTCAAAGATGTACTTGATTGGATTCATCTTGGAGATTAACAATGTTGTGTGACTTAGCATATACTGTCTTAATCTGTGGGCAGCCCAAGCTAAAACACAACAAGTCCATTCTAGTGCAGAATACCTTTGCTCACAATCTGTAAATCTTTTGCTCAAGTAATAAATGACATGCTCTTTCCTCCCCGCTTCATCATGCTGACTTAGAACACAACCCATTGATCCATCTAACATTGTCAAGTATAAAATAAGAGGTCGCCCCGGGATTGGCGGACGTAATATTGGGGGTTCTTGTAAATATTGTTTTATCTTTTCAAGGCTACTTGATATTCTTCATTCCATTCTTTGGTTTGATTCTTGCGCAGCAATTTAAATATGGGCTCGCAAGTGGAAGTCAGATGGGAAATAAACCTAGCAATATAGTTTAGCCTTCCCAGAAAACCCCGAATTTCTTTTTTCGTGCGTGGATGGGGCATCTGTAGAATTGCACGCACCTTGTCTGGGTCCACTTCGATCCCCTTTTGACTTACTATGAAACCTAGAAGTTTTCCAGATCTCACGCCAAAAGTGCATTTTGCCGGATTCAATATGAGCTTGAATTTTCTTAATCTTTCAAACAATTTTCTCAAATTGGCTAGATGTTTTTCTTCAGATTTTAACTTGGCAATCATATCATCAACATAAACTTCAATTTCTTTATGCATCATGTCATGAAAAAGGGCTACCATTGCCCTTTGATACGTTGCACCAGCATTTTTAAGTCCGAATGACATCACTTTATAACAAAAGGTTCCCCATAAAGTAATGAAAGTGGTCTTCTCCATATCTTCCGGTACCATCTTAATTTGATTATACCCGGAAAAACCATCCATGAATGAGTACAATGAAGATGTAGCAGTGTTGTCTACTAACGTGTCAATATGTGGTAGTGAAAAATCATCCTTAGGACTTGCCCTATTCAAATCCCAATAATCCACACACATTCTCCCCTTCCCATCTTTCTTTGGCACTGGTACGACATTTGCTACCCATTGGGGGTATTTGGCTACCGTCAAAAAACCCGCATTAAATTGTTTTTCCAGTTCTTCTTTTATCTTCAGTGTCATTTCAGGTTTCATTCTTCTTAATTTCTGTTTAATCGGAGAACATTCCGTTTAAGAGGCAACTTATGTTGTACTATATCAGGATCTAGTCCAGGCATGTCTTGATAGGACCAGGCGAAAACATCTTTAAATTCCCTTAACAAGGAGTATAACCGCTCTTGCATCTCCTTTGTCAGACTAGCTCCAATCTTGACATGTTTTTCTTCCCCATCTCCTCCCAAATTAACTGTTTCAAGTATTTCTTCATGTGGTTTGATTTCTCTTGTCTCTTGTTCAACCAATCTCAGCAATTCTGGAGGGGGTTCACAGTCTTCATCATAATCATTTTCCGTATCCTCGACAGGGAGTTTAAAATTTGGATGCGAAATACTCAAGTTTTCAAAATTATCGCATCTGCATTATTCGATTTTATGCAAATAAATAGGCAAGAAAGAAAATAGAGAAGCCACAAATTTATTGGAAAAGAAATGCAAACTAACTTTTATTTATTGAACTTGGAAATCACAAAGTTTTAAGCCCAAACCAAGGCTTTATTGAATTTGAGAAACACAAAATTTTAAACCCAAACAAAGGCTTTATTGCAAAGAACGAAAAAAAAAACGAAAAACAACAATTACATTTCATCATTAGCAAACACCACGGGTAAATCTTGGAACTCCCAATTGCTGATTCTTGCATTAGGAAGGCAAGGGCGCACGAGATTCAGACTTCCTTCAATCGGTGCCTCTTCAATTACAACCACTTGGTCAGTATTTATCCATCCTGCGCTTTAGAATGTTTACCCTATATCGCATAGGGTAATTCCTTCTTTTCTTCCCTTGAACATTTTCTTCTTGTCTACCCAAGTGGGTTTGTATCCCAATTCATGTCTTCCTTTGTTCTCAATTAACTTGAGCGGGTATAAGAGTCCTTGACCACTTTTTCCTATCGCCTGTCCATACTTGTATCCCTCCTTCAGCATGGTTTTTTCCATCATTACCCATGCTTTTGATAAGTATGGATTGATCTTAAAAGGTTCAACGTACATTGTTCCTACAATCTCTAGGGCTTGGAAAGAAGTTTCCAGAGCCTCTTCAGCAATCTCAATATAGGGAGTAGGCAATGGTCCACTCACTAGGAAGTCTTCCTCACCCGAGACTATAATTAACTTGTCATTGAACATGAACTTAAGCTTCTGGTGCAATGTAGAGGGTACAACACCTGCTGAGTGTATCCAAGGACGCCCGAGCAAACAACTGTAAGCAGGAAGTATATCCATCACCTGGAACACGACTTGAAAGGTACAAGGTCCTACTTGTATAGGCAGTTCAATTTCACCAATAACCTCTCTCCGACTTCCATCAAAGGCTCTTATAACCATGCTGCTAGGGCGTAGATATGCCCTTTCACAAGATATTTTATCCAACGTTGTTTTCGGCATGACGTTCAAGGATGAGCCATTGTCAATAAGTACTCTTGCCAACACGTAGTCCATACACTTGACTGATATATGCAAAGCCTTGTTATGACCTCTTCCTTCAATGGGTATTTCATCCTCAGTAAATGTAAGGTAGTCATTTGCCCTAATGTGGCTCACAATTCCTGCAAACTGATTCAGGGATATATCACGTTCCACATGAGCTCCATTCAGGATCTTCATTAACAGGTTTCGATGGGAAGTAGAATGCATAAGCAAATCCAACAGTGAAATCCTTGCCGGCATGCGGTTTAATTGATCAACCACTTTGTATTCACTTTGTTGTATAAACCACAAAAATTCACCAGCTGCTTCATCAGAAATTTCCTTGTTGTCCTTCCCTTCAGGCTCTTGGTCAGCTTGCAAGGCCTTCCCTTTCAGAAACGCCTTAGCTTTCTCGATAGTAACCTCTTTGCTGGTCTTCTCTGGGTTTTTGCCATTCCTCAACTCCATTGGGGTGAAAAGGCGACCACTTCTTGTCATTCCTCCAATCCCAGAAATATTATCCACGGTGGACTTATCAATATCTATAATTTCATTATCTTGCTTTCCACTTGAATCATTTTCCAGGACACTGACCCCATATTTCTATGGAACTGCCTTATCACTTTTATATGGAAAAGGGGATGGAGTCTGTATCACCACGGGTCGTTTTTCTCCTAGCATTATTGGACTTCTAGCAAAATGTAATACTAGTGGTTTTGGACCATACAATTTGGGGTCTTCGCTGGTCTGAGTATATACTTCTTCCTCTTCGCTTGGGTGACAAACTTGTAATATGTGTCTATCTAACAAATCTTGCAGAAAACTTCTGAATTCAAAACACTCATTGATCGAGTGTTCTTGGCTAGCATGAAATCCACACGTACCTTCTGACTCGCCCCCAGATTTGAAATACCCCATTTGACAAATCAATGTAAAAATGTCCTTTAATGGGCTCTTGATATCTTCAACTCTTCTCACTAGACTTTGACCTATGTCTCTCAAAATGACATTAGTTGAGGGACTTGCATGGCTGGACAAAGGATTCTTTTCAACATTTGGTTTATCTTCTTGGAAGGTTAACCATCCCGCATCTATCAATTGTTGAACCTTGTACTTAAACTGCCTGCAGTTCTCAATGGAGTGCCCAACAACTTCGCCATGATATTCGCACTTAGCGTTAGGATCATAATTCCTGGAATGAGGTGGTTGCGGAGGTTTCATAGGGCATATTGCAACCAAAGCATTTTGAAGAAGACTAGCCAAAGTTCTGTATATGACATTGGAATGGGAGTGTACTGAATCTGTTCCTTCTTTGGAATGAACTCTGCCCTTGAGGTTGATTAGCATTTAGTCCCCCTTCATTCCTCCAATTTTGCTTGGGCATATAAACATTAGGAGGCACGGAAGAAGGTCGTATTGCCGGAGGCACATTTTTAGGTGGTGAACTTGTGGTATAAGAGGTATGAGAATGCTCCGGTCTATACCGAGTTGATGGATATCCTCCTCACTGGGTTGTGGTTGAAGCTACTTGTCCTTCGCCTTCTTTTTTCTTTCCCAAGTTGAACCCCATTTTCTTACTGATTGTCACTGGACCTTGTGCAATTTTGCCAGTTTTTAGCCCCAGCTCAATTCTTTCTCCAATGATGACAATGTCAGCAAAGTTAGAAGAAACACTGCCCACCATATGTTCATAGAAAGGTGACTGTAACGTACCCATGAACATAGTCACCATTTCCTTATCATGTAAGGTTGGTTCCACTTGAGCAGCCAATTCCCTCCATCTCTGGGCATACTCTTTAAAAGTCTCATTGCCTTTTTTCGACATATTCTGTAGCTGCAGTCTATCAGGAGCCATATCGACATTATACTTGTATTGTTTCAAGAAAGCATCTACTAAGTCGTTCCATGATCTGATGCGAGCCGGTTCCAGATGCATATACCAGCTTAGAGCAGTGTCTGCTAAGCTGTCTTGGAAGAAGTGTATTAGTAGCTTTTCATCACCAGCATGTGCAACCATCTTTCGGCAGTACATAGTTAAATGATTCTTTGGGCATGAGGCACCCCTATATATTTCAAACTCAGGTACCTTGAACTTGGGAGGAATCACAACATCAGGCACTAAACATAGACCTGCAGCGTTCCCAAATCCAAAACTGCCTCCTCCTTCAATGGCTCTGAGTCTTTCTTCTAGAAACTCTAACTTGTTCTTGGCTTCTTCCGCATCATGGGACATTCCTTGTAACATGCGAGGTTGAACAATGGGTTGTGTAGCCGTAGGGACTATTGGACCCTCAACATTTGTTCCAGTTATGCCAGCGTTTGGTTGTATATGAATCGATTCTGGCTGATTCACAGGTGTTCCTGAAGGATTCACTTAAATAAGTGGCGGTGGTTGTTCTTGCTCCGCTTGACCCTCATAAGGAGGACTATAATTTGGAGGGAGACCATATGGAGGCCAACCAGTATGATCAAGTCTTGGTACCGGCACTGTTCCAATCTGTTGCACCACAGGATTGGAAGAGGTTGCTTCTTCATTTCTGACCATTAGACTTTCCCTAGTGCTCTTCAAAGCAGCTAAGGCCTCAAGTATCTGACCCATTTGGTCTTTCAGTTGATTAACATCATTCTTCACAGATTCAACTGCTTCGCCCAAGTTTTCTATCCTTTTGCGATTTGCACGAGTTCCGTACAGGTGTTGTGGAAATTTAGCCGTTATTATGTCCTTTCTGGTATTTTATTTTAAAAAGGTTAGAGAGAGAAAAATGAAAAAATACAAGATGCAAAAATATTATTATCATTATTAGTAGTAGTAGCAGTATTGTTATTAGTATTATTATTATTTAAATAATTATTATTGTTTTTATTAGTTGAATGAGGTTAATTACAAAGATGAAAGATTATGCAAAATGGAAAAGGGATAAAAAACATGAACTATAAGAATTGTAGCATACGCATAGAGAATTAATACGAAACTGAGCTTTATTTATTAATGGGAAACGGGGCTGCCAACTGACAGCCTTATTACATTCAAAACAGGAAAGGAAAAACAAACTAAACTGTTGCCAAATGACAACTTTATTACATTGTGTTGTAGAAAAGAAAAAAAAACAAAAAAAAACAAGCTAACTAATTGCTATTGCGGGCAACCATTTCCTTCATCAATCCCACCAACCACTTGCAATGCTCTACGAAGCTTTCTACTTCCTTTGGTACTGGGCGGAACATCAAAGATACATCAGCCTCCCTTAACATTCTCGGAACATCTTCAATTGCCCCACATCAAAGATACATGAGCCTCCCTTAACATTCTCGGAACATCTTCAATTGCCCCATTAGCCAATGAAGCCAACTGAGAGAAATGAGTCTTCCAATACCTGAGAGTTTGTTCACGCTCCTCTAGTGATTCCTCCAATTGAACAATCTTAGCTGTGTAATTCACCTCTTCCTCTAGCCGTAGTTCACCCTCCTTATTTGCCTTGTTCTCCCATTCTTCAACCAAGCGCTCCATGTCATTAATACGACCTTGGAGATCATGGAATTTCTCCAATACTTCCGTATTTTCTCTTCTAGACTCATCATACATAGCTATCCACTTACTCACTATAGAGAATGCTTCATCTACTTCATGATTCCTTTTCGATAACTCAGCATTTGAATCCTCCAAGTCTCGACGAATCCTACGAGTGTGTTTTCTTTCTCGCTTCAGTTTCTTCACAATCCTTGTATTCTCGCCCTTCAATTCTTCAATCTCCCTTTTCAACTGTCTTATTTTTTCTGACTCTTCTTCTCCCTCTGACTCCTCTTCTAATAAAGCTACTCTTCTAATAAAGTAAGGGAATTCAATTTGAATGGTAATTTAATTGTTTCAACTCGATCCGCCAACCAATGCTGATATGGTGTTTCTATATTCATAGCATATGGTCTAGTATCTTTCCCCATGATGACCCTCTTTTCCCAAGCTTTTCGAATCCTTGGCACTATCTCATCAGCTAAACCATCTTTATATAGAAATAAAAGAGGTTCTACAACATATGAGGTAGGAGCCCCTCTAATCGGATGTCCAAACTGCCTTTGACCCAATACTGGATTGTAGTTAATACAACCCTTAGTCCCTATGAGAGGCACATTAAGGAACTTGGCACATTGGTACACCAATTGGGATCGTTGCTGTCATGTCGGCTGCCACTCAATTTTTTCTTGGGTTAAACACGCCATGTATTGAGACCATTCATCCTTGCTTTTCACTTCCAGCCTTTGCTGCTTGACAGATTCTACAGGGCATTTGATTCCCACCACCATTTTCTCAAAACGCGAGGCTAGCCCAACAAACAAAGTAAGCAAGCAACATGTCATCCGGGTTTTCTTTTTCGGATTGCAAGAGTTGAGGGCTAAATATGTATAAGCTAAAATTGTAGTGACTGGGCTTTCGCGCCGAGTCCTATAAGCAATATAGACACTGATTGCAGCATTATACACAAAACGTTCAGTCTTGGGGAACAACATAATTCTAAAAAGAGCCAAAGCAAAAACATCCATGAAAACCTCTTAATCCCTTTCTTTGCCTAACTGATGCAAATATTTCGCCAAAAAATTCAGAGAAAATCCTTTCCAGTCCTCCCAGATAAAACTGTCTTCTAAATCTCTCGCAGGTAACCTCATAATTGCTGCGAGAGTAGACATAGAGATAGGTTGATCCAAATGTTGATAAGGTATCACCTTATCTATTGGCATATCCAATATTTGGGCATATTCTTCAAAAGTTGGCACCAACTGGAAATCGCAGAAGGTAAAACACCTCAATGGATGGTCATAATACTGGACTAAAGCAGTAATGGCAGGTATTTGTACTTGCACTTCCAGCAATCCCAACAAGTTCCCATATATGTTCTTAAAAATGGTTCTTTGTACTACCCTTAGCTTTTGCCTTAGCTCTCTAAGATCAGCCAGATCATTCTCAAAGACTTTGACTCTCATTTTCTTTTTTGTGCCTTTCGAATCATGGGTCCTCTCAGGTTCCATATTAAATTCCGTTACGTATGCTCAAAGTTATAGTTCAACTGAAAAACCAAAAAAAGTAAAATTTTTCAAAGACAAGAGAATAAATATAATGCCAAAAGAAAAACAAGTCAAGTATGCGTATGTATATTTTCATTTTTGTTTATTGAATAAATAACTATATGAAAACGCATGCATGAACCTTTTTTATGAGAATATGAAAATGCAATTAGTGAATCTCTCTTTTTTATTTTTTTACTAAATGAGAATGCATATATTAATAAAACTTTTTTTTTATTTTTATTTCTCGAGTTTTTCATTTTTATATTTTATTGTAATTTTATGCATGAAAATATATTTAGAAGTGTAAGAAATTCCTAGGAATGGACTTATAAAAGTTTCGAAACCCCCCATTTTTCATGCAAAAAAAAACGTAAAATGGAAAAAATGCATAAATGCAATCATATGCATGGAATTTTATTTGAGAATGTTCATGAAGATGCCTAAATGCATGTAAGAAATACATAGTTTCCATTTTTGTTTATTATTGAATGCATGAACGTCTGAAAATATATAGATAAAAATTCTATTTCTTCTTACTATTTTTTTAATGAACAATGATATGAAAAATGTATGTATATTATTTACATTGAAATTACATGAATGATGATACTAAACTTTAAATGAGAATAGATTCTATGAAATATGTATGGATGTATGAAGTCTTGCACGAATGAATGAATCTTGATTCAATTTCTTTATGATTTTTTTTTAATATATGATTTTTTTAATAATAACGTCTGATAAATGAATGGATGCAATTCCTTTTCATACTATTTTTAAATAATGAATGTATGAATGAAACTATTTTAATTAAAAAAATTTTACAATATCAAGCAAAATTTTATTTTGATTTTTCTTTTAATGCTGTATGAACGGATGCATGACCACATTTCTTAAAAAAACTATGTAATGCATAAAAAATAATTTCCTTTATATAATATTTTTTTTATTCTCCAAATCCTAACAAGTTTGTAATGTATGTATAATAAAAATGTCGTTTATTTTATTTTCCTAAATCCCTTTTTTTTTAAAAAAATGAAAATATATAATGCAAAATGAGATTAATGCTTTTCTATTTTTTTTGTATAATACTTTTTTTTTATTATTATTATTAAAATAAAAATGTGATGCATGAGATTAGCATTTTTATTTTCCATATATCAATTTTTTATAATTATGTTCCTTTACAAAAAAATATTTAATACACTTTGTTTTTTAAAAAAAATTGAGACTAGTATTTAAAAAAAAAAGGAGAAAATGAGATTGATACTTATGAACGGGAAAACAAAATAAAAAATAAAATAAAAAAATAAAATCCCTCTCCTTTTTTTTTTTAGGAAAAAGAGTTGAAAGTTTACTAAGTAGGCTCCCAGGAAAGAGAGGTGAGTCACAATGGGACTGATTAAGTACCAAGTCTTTTCTAGCCAGAGTTGTTCTTAGACCACTCTCACAAATTTTCTTTAAAAAAATATGAGATTGATTTTATTTTATTTTTTTAAAAATGTATTAAAAAAAATGAGATTGATATATTTTTTTTAATTTTTTAATGCTTGTTGTAGTGGATAATTGAGCTACAAAAAGTCTCCCTTAGTGCCCTAATTAGGGTTTGCCCTAGTGAGGCTAAAGTTCTAAGCATGTAAATGTGCTCACAAAAGGGTGGCTTATCCTAATTTCCTAATAAAGGCCACTAGAGTTATGGCTCCCTGTACCACACATCCATATCAATCAGTAATGACAATCTTTATGGATATGAGAATAAAGGGAACATACTCTAGCTGGAGTTTTCGCACACCTGGGTTAGGACGTACATCCGCCCAGTTTTGCTACACAACTCCTCTATTTCTAAAGCTCCACAGACCCAGGTATAGCGCCCCACTCATGATATGCAAATGTGTGATTGAAGGGAGAACAATGCATACCCAACTTCCACCTGCAAAGCAATCAGAAAATTCCCAAGCATATATATATGACATGTCTTCTACCCTAGGGTTCAATATTTCAATAATATACAAGCATATATTGCATACAAATATATTTAATGATCCCAAAATTATAAACAAATATATACAAAAACAAAAATAATAACAAATATTATTTACAAAAAAAATAAAAAAATAAAATAAAATAAAATAAAATAAATATAATAAACAGGGAAAAATAAACAGTAGAAGATCACACAAATTTTACCCATTTAATTAAATTGGCCTGACTCTCTAAAATAGTCCTCAGTGGAGTCGCCATCTGTCGCAACCGGGATCACGATGGGGCGATCAAAATTTAATTTTTTTTTTAAATAATGGAGTCGCCACCATATTTTATTAAAGGAAAAACTATGGAAAACCAAAACAAGTGAGATAAGGCAAGTTTGCAAAACCGGATTTAGAGTCCGGGAGTCGGTTACGTGTGGGGAAGGTACTAGCACCCCACAACGCCCGCCCTAAGGCGGTACCTTTAATTAAACAAGTAAAATAAAAGAGTGTGAGTTTTAGAAATATTTATTTTTCCCAAAAAACAGAAATAGAATGCAAATAACAACAAACAAAAATATATATTTTTTTTAATAGGGGCCCGACAAGGATTTGACCTCGCTCCTACGTATCTCTATACAGGATAGAAAATTAGGGTACACGTAGTTCTGTTCTTGGGTATTTGTGAGGGGCGTTTTCGTAGAGATGTGGTGCTTGTAGGGTTTGCTGAAGGGTTTCGAAGCTTGCATTTTTTTCGTGAGTGATATTTGGTTTGTGTATTTAGGAAGTAGGGTTAACATGGCGTAGAAGGTGGTTTGGTTGATGATTATTGGAATGGAATGGAAAGGTGATGGAGATTCATGGTGGGATGTACAGTGGAGATGCAGGGCAAAAACACAATGCAGAAACATTGTGGAATTATGCGTTCATGGAGATGCATGTTGATGAAATAGGAATAATTGTGGGTGCTTTTTTTATTTTATGCTATGAATGAATGTACAAGCAAAAAGGAAAAAAAAAATACCTGGTGCCGAGTCTTTTCTTTCTCAGTGTGCTTTCTTCTTTTTTTCTCTTCTCAATATTCTCTCTCGTTCTCTTTTTTTTCAATCACCAAAATGACCCGTCCTTTTCTTTTTTTTTTCTTTGACTAATATATCTCTTTTTCTTTTTCATATTATTTTAATTGAAATTTTTTTAAAATGCCAGTAGTTCAGTTCAGGAGGTTACCACTCTTTGACTCATTCATATTTATTATTTTTAATTAATTCTTTTTTTTAAATTAATATTAAAAATCCAGGAATGAGACTTAAACCATTTTTCAATAGTAACAATCCATTATTTATTATTAATTTTATTTTGATTTAAGTGGATAACGTGGGTTGTTATCTGAGCAGTTTCAAAATTATTATTTGCAAATATTTTTTTAAAACAAATACGTGGAGTTAGGGAGTGAGAACATGAGAGTCTACTGCCATTGACTCATTCTTTTTATTATTATTTTTTATTTTTTATTATTTATTTATTATCTTGAACGTGCAAATCAAGTAAGCAGTTTAAAAACAGTCTTCCCTTCTTTTGTTTATTATTTATTGTCCTTTTTTAATATATTTTTATTTTTATTTTTGTTTTTATTATTTAATAATTAATTATTTAATATTTATTATTTATTATTTGTTATTTTCGTTTTTTAATTATTATCTTTTAATTATCACATTTTTTAGTTTTCTCTTAATGGAAAAAATTCAATATATTTTTAATTACTATCTTTTTTCTTTCAACAAATTTTTAATAGACTTATCTTACTATTTCTTTTTGTAAATTTTATTTTAAAACTTTATTCATAGAATGTAATGGGACCAAAGTCTCTCTTTTTTTTTATTTAAATGACAAAGTATAATAAAGCTAAATAACACGTACTTTTATTTTAATTTTTATATTGTTTTATAATCTGAAATAATTTATTTGTCCGGATAAAATTGGGTGTTGACATATATTAATATTCCTTTTAATTTTAATAAAATAATAATAATAATAATGATACGAAATTATATTACAATGGCTGAATAGCAATATTTTTTACATAAAATTATTTATAGAATAATATATATTTTTCTAGTGTATATTTTAAAATTATGAAAAAGTTACTTTAGTTATATCTTGTAGTTCTTTTCTTTTAGATTTATAAAGCAAATGTTGTGTTGTCATTAAATTGACACTGACCGGAGATAGTGAACATATGATGTAAAATTTATGGTATAGTTGTTAACCTGAATCAGATTGAAGTAATAATTTTGTTAAATATGTTAGACGCATTTTTTTACCAATATGATATGTAAAAACTATTTGATATTTGTTGTTATATAGGATAAACGACTATAATTAGCAAGAGATAACATTTGTGTCAATAATAAAAAATAATAATAATAATAGATATTAACAAAAACAATAATCATAACACATCAATTAAAAAAAATTAATTCACCTTTATCAAAACATAATCTTTATGACATTGAATAATTAAATTTTAGTTAATTGAGCAAGAAATAATAATAGTCTACAACAACAAATAATCCTAACAATTTAAATAAAAAAAAATAACTCTTACAAGTTCAAAGAAATAGCCTACTTGACATTAATAAAAAATTGAGTGACTTTATTGTGTTTGGTGAGAAGATTAAAAGTTTAAGTATAGATTACAATGACAAAATACATTACAATATAAAGCTAGAGTTTCTCTTGGATATAGCCATGACTTTCAGCACTCTTATATCAACACTCTCTGATTCACAATTCCATATTAAATATTCCACTATCCTATCTACTTCATCTTCAGAATTCTAGAGTGAAAATTAAAAACTTTTAACAGAAAGATATTGAACAGTGAAAAAATTAATAATGAAAATAAAATAAAGTATTTTACCATTTGTCGATATTGAACAGTGAAAAAATTAATAATGAAAATAAAATAAAGTATTTTACCATTTGTCAACACCCAATTTCGTCTGGACAAATAAAAATTATTTTTGCAAATATAAAAAAAAGAAAAAAGATAAAATAAAATAATAAAAATAAGAAATTAAAATTTTTTAACATTGTGTTATTTAGTTTCTTTACTATTTAGAATAAATAATAAAAAGAACTTTGACTTTATAAGTAAAGTTTGATTAAATAATAATAAAAAATAAGATCAAATGAAATTTATAAAAAAATGATAAAATAACAAAAAAAAGGTGTTGGGTCTGTCCTAAAATAAATTAAATATAAAAATTAAGTGAGTCCAATTGAATATGGAGGTTCATTTATAAAAAATTCTGATTTAATTTGATAAAAATAAAAGTAAAAGATGTTTTCTGAAGGTAATTTACTAAGAGGTTATTAGAAATAAAAGAAAGTTACACTTTACACCTCACTTATCTATTAATTGTGCTTGCCACATAAGCCACATTGCCTATTCAAATCCCTATGTAACTTTATTACCTTTTAATTCTTTAATTAGTACGTGACAAATTTTATTTCTCATAATTAAAAATTCTTGATTAAGAATTACAAATGTGTTGTTTTCACCTTTTGCCTTCTCACACTTATTACATTTAGTAATCATGTTTTTAACATTTAACTAACAATCATGTCATGACATTTAACTAGGAAGCATGCTTTTGACATTTAACCCCCAATACCTTCCTACATTCCTACTTTCAGTGGCAGGAAAAATTATAAAGAACTGATTTTATTTTTAATGGAGGAGGACACAAAATTTGAGAGATATAGAGATACTTAGGAATTTAGAGAGAAAAAGATACTGAAAAAGAAAAATATTGAAAAATATTATTCTATTCTGTTGAAAAAAAATCTAAGAGTCTAGTAGAAACCAGAAAAAGGAAAAAGGAAAGAAGAAGCTAAATTGGGAGTCTTTAACGGTTCCGTGTTCTTCCTTTAGGCTTTGTTTGGTTGGGGGAGTGGATTTGAAAAGATGGATTTGGAGGGATTTGAGTGGATTGTATGGGGATGAAAAGGTTGTTTGGATTAAGGGATGAATAGTAAGATTTGAAGGGATTTGAGGAGATGGATTATGAAAGTTTGGGAATGATTTGACAGATGTTATAGATTTGTTTTTATTTTTTTAATTGATATATTTCTGAAAATACTAATTAACCCTTGTGAAATAAGATGGTAAAAAATTAAAATGAATTGGATTAAATTGATTTTAATATAAAAAACATTACTAAAATTATTTAAAACATATCTTCTAAATTATTTAAAATTAAACATAAATCCTAAATAATGCAATAAAATCACAAATTTATTATTCTATTAAAATATACAATTTAGTCTAAATTATAATTAACTGAAATCTCTAAAAAAAAATTTCTTACAATCTAAACTACTTTTTTTTATTGAAATTTACTGTTGTTTTTGTAAGTATAAATTATTTTTACATTTTACTTAAATTGAAACTTTTAAAGTTATTAGTCTAAATAAAAACAGTTTGCAATGTTTTTTAAATTTATTTTTTTTATTAATTCTCTTACTTAAAAAGTTAAATGTTTTTTTACTATATTTTGAAGAGATTAAATACGAAATTTTTGAATTCTTATTTTATTTCTATAAAAATATTAATAAGTTATAATAAAAAATATATAAACAGTCTACTTAAATTGACTAAAACAAATGAAAGATGTACTTAAGTTTAAAATAAAGAATATTAATAGATAACATTTAATTAAAATTAATTATTCAAAATGAAATACTCTTATCAACATATATATGATACCATTAGATGTTTATATGATACCATTAAGGGTATTTTGTAATTTCCACCTCATCTATGAGGATTATTTTGTAATTTTAAGTTTCATCCCTTCAAATTGATCTTGCAAATCCGTCCTCATCTATCCTCTCAAATTAGGTCAACTAAACAGCCTTCATCCCCTCAAATCCATCATCTTTAATAATAAATCTTCTCAAATCAGTTCAACCAAACAGACACTTAATTATGTCCTGGTTATGCTCTTTTTCCTTTAATTTTGTCCAGATTCTGCTCTGTTATATATTTTCATTTGTATCTGTATTTGTTTGTTTTGTGTTTTGTGTAACCCTGTATACTGCATCAGTGTCAATGAGTGATTAGTTTGCAAACATTGTTAAATTAATTTTAATGATCACAATAAATTATTATACCTGCGAGATGATTGTTGCTACGACAGACACAATCATGTAGGTGTCGATATGGTTGCTGTTACCGCATCGATCCTGAGATCCTGAAATTATCTAATTGCTGCATTTTTGCACAACTAGTATTGTTCATCCAACTGCTGTAGCACGGTCGATAGACCCCAATAAGAAAAAATAGTAACATTAGATATCATTAGTCCAGAGACAGAAATCAAACACAAAACCCCAAACCACAATAAAAAAACACAAAAGCCCTAAACTCAAAACCTACCTCAGAACTCAGTGAATCCAAAGACTCACTCAAAAGAACACCAAACCGCCTTTCCGAAAGAAAAAAACAGGACTAGTTAATCAAAAGCCAGTCTAGAGTTAGTAGCAAATTCAATTCCAGACAATTAATAATCTTAACTCCATAACACATGATTGAATACAGGATCGCCGAAGTCCCAATTTCAAAAATTTCAAAACGTACCAAAAGATCCAGAAATAGAAATCCACTCAAGCAACCAATCCAGAAATAGAATCCTAAGGCAAAGAAGCCCCTGTTTCTAATTGAAAAAGCCTAACATCAATAACCACTATCCCTCACGAAACCAAATAGCCACAGTAAAGAACAAAACCAAAATAATCATTCCAGAAACAAAGTAACTCAAGCATCCGATTACAACCCTTTCTGCCACTGCGTGGGGATAGTTCTAGAATTCAAAACAGAAAACCCTTTCTGCCACTGCGTAGGGGTAGTTCTAGAATTTAAAACAGCCTACGTACGTAGGGGTAGTTCTAGAATTTAAAACAGAAAACCCTAAGTTCGGACGCACCCCAAATCTCAAAGTGAGATTTAGAAATTGAATGAATCAGAAAAAGAAACAAAATAAAACGTAAAGAAAGCAGATATAGAAGAAGGAAAGAATGAAAATGATTCGTCGTTAGGAGACTGAAGGGAGGTAGGAAGCGGCGTCTTTGCTCTATCATAGGTTCTAGTAGCCTAATTCCAATTAGGCAAAAGGCCCAATTTGATTTAAAAATAATAATAATATATGAAGGAATGAAAAAAGGACAAATTAGAAAAGGAAGCCAGGTGGCTCCTATGTCACGTTGATAAATATTTATGTGTTTTATGCTTGTGGCAATATTGAACCCTAGGTAGAAGACATGCTATATATATCTGCTTGGGATTTTTCTGGTTGTTTTGCACGTGGGGGTTGGGTTTGCATATTTTTTTCCCTTCACACACATTTTATTTGCATATATGAGTGGGCCCTATACCCGGGTCTGTGAAGCTTAAAAATAGAGGAGTCGCGTAGCAAGATTGGGGATGTACTTCCTTTCTGGTAGTTGGGAAAGCTCCAGCTAAGGTCTATTTGCTTTATTCTAATATCTATAAAGGTCATTACTGACGTATATGGATGTGCACCATGGCTCCAGTGACCTTTAATAGGAATTAGGACAAAGCTATCCTGTATGAGCTCATGTAAAAATCCTGTGTGAGCTTATGTAAAAATACTAGAACTGTACCCATTAGGTCAAACCATAATTAAGACATTAAGGAAGACTTTTTACAGCTCAATTATACATTGTTGTTCATTATACAAGTATTAAAAATTAAAAAAATATCAATCTCATTTTATCTTCCTTGCATATAATACATCCTTTATTTTTAAAATCAATCTTATGTTTTTTTAAAGAAAATTTGTGAGTGTGGTCTAAGAACAACTCTGGCTAGAAAAGACTTGTACTTAAGAATGTACTTAAGAATGTCCAATTGTGACTCACCTCTTTTCTCTAGGAGTTTACTTGTATACTTTCAACACTTTTCTTTTAAGAAAAGAAAAGAAAAGAGAGATTTTTTTTTCTATTCATAGGCATTAATTTCATTTTTTTTCATATACTTTTTGTTTAAAAAAAATTAATTTTTTTTAAAATAAAAAAATAAAAATATTAATCTCATTTTTATGTATCACATATTCTCTATTTAAAAAAAAAACAAAAATGGTTTTAAAAGAAAAAACACTAATCTCATGCATGACTTTTTTTTTTCTAGAAAGTAATAATAATAAAAATATTATACAAAATAAAAAATATTAATCTCATTTTGCATTGCATATTACATTACATACATTTTAGGATTTGAAAAATAAAAAATATTAAACATTTTTTTGTCTCACATATATTACATATTCTCTCTTTTTTTTAAATGATTTTTGAAAATAAAAAAACATCAATCTCATTTTGCATTACATAATTTCATTCTTTTTTTTAAATGATTTTGGAAATAAAAAAAACATTAAATATTTTTCTAGCATGCATTTCATACTTTCTAAATTTAAAAAAAAAAAAACATTAAACATTCTTGTATACATGCATTGTATATTTTCTTTCTTCTAAAAAAATGATTTTGGAAAATAGAAATAAGAAAAAACATTAAACATATTTTTCCTAACATACATTACATACATTCTAGGATTTGAAAAATAAAAAAATATTAAACATTTTTTTGTCTCATATATTACATATTCTCTTTTCTTAAATGATTTTTGAAAATAAAAAAACATTAATCTCATTTTGCATTGCATAGTTTCATTCTTTTTTTTAAATGATTTTGGAAAATAAAAAAAAAAACATTAAATATTTTTCTAGCATGCATTACATACTTTTTAAAATTTGAAAAAAAAACATTAAACATTTATATTTTCGTTTTTCTAAAAGATGATTTTGGAAAATAGAAATAAGAAAA
>Ga0209489_106462_pt1 | contig 18833 bp, 4 predicted proteins | sample SiratrowhiteBW_FD_187527 | JGI IMG/M metagenome (GOLD analysis project Ga0209489, IMG submission 187527) | Root nodule microbial communities of legume samples collected from California, USA - Siratro white BW (SPAdes) (version 2) | ecosystem: Host-associated > Plants > Roots > Nodule | place: USA...
TGGCTTGTGCCCGTGGTTTTTACTTCTCACATTGAGAAGGTTTTCCACGTTAAAATTCCTGTGTCCTCCTGAAGTGTATTTTGTTGTTGCGATTATTTGTTATTGCTCCTCACAGGTTCTTGCGAGTCAGGGAAATTATTATCCGCTGCTTATTAACTCTGGTTGAATTGAGCTTTATTGAGTTATATTTCCCATCAATTACAACGTTATGAAATCAATAGTCTCCAATATTCCTAAAAGAAAATTGAAAAAAAATAAAATAAAACGAATGAATGAAAACGCTGAAAGTAGAAAAGCTGAGGGAGAGAACCTTCTTCGCGAAGCGTGTTGTGAAGAGAGAGATTGCCTTGTTGCGTGCAGTGAAAGAATGAAAGATAATTTGTAGTAGAAAAGGCTGAGCAAAGATGAAATAGGAGAAAACGGTGGGCGCAATGTATCTAGAATGATCCAAACTACGATCGAACACCGTTTTCAGGGTTAAATTAAAGTGCAATTTTACGTCCAATTCTTTTTTCGTAAATAAACCTTTTCTTTTAAATTACGTAAATAAACTCTTATTTATCAAACTACACCGTTTTGTTGTTGTTCACAGTACGGATTTGGTTTTCAAGAACACGGTTTTAGCATTCATTGGTCACCCGCAATGGATTACAATTACACTTTTAGAAAACTTGATCCGCAAGTACAGAAGTAAATTACATAATATATCTTAGATTTCTAAATCAAATATATTTCAGGATTCTATAATCAGAATAAAATTACATTTTCGGAAAACTTCATCCGCAAGTACAGAAGTAAATTGCATAATATATTTTAGATTTCTAAATCAAATATGTTTCAGGATTCTATAATCAGAATAAAATTTTAATTACACTGTCCAGAATTATATTTTAAATTTTAGAATTTGAAATCTATTTTTAAATTATGTAAAGTATTTTAGTCTACAAAAGAGTATATTTTGGAATTATAAATTTTGAAATACAATTTTGAATTATAGATTTTTCTTGAATTGATTTTTCAAAATATTTTTAACTCATAAACATTTAAATTTTTTCCCACTTTTATGGAGATGCAGAAAAAAAAAAGTATGGAGATATAAAAAGTATATTATATATTTTAAACATATTTTTTTAAAATCTATAAATGTATTGTGGAGTAAAGTTTAGGTTCAAAATAAAAATATGGGTTGTAAAAAATAATCTATTTATGACTTATAAATTGTACTTAGAAAGGTCTAATTAATTGATCCAATTTAATTGTTGAAAACTATTTGATTATGAATATTAATAATAACTAAATTATATTTAAATTTGATATAGAATATTTTGTAAAAAATATATAAATATGAGATACTAGGATATAAAAAAATCATTTTCTATTTAAACTAACTAATAACGATTAAAAACTTCAATTACTAAAACAATAAGTATATCTAATATTTTGAAATTACGTGATCTAAAGATATATATCACATGGTACAATTCATAATAGAATTTTAAATTGTTTAATTTAAAAACCTATTTAAGATTGTACATATAGTTATTAAAATCACTTGGATTCAATAGATATTTATACGTTAAAAAAACATTTATCTAGAAACGTCTTGAAGAAGACCATAGAAAACTTGTATAGAAATCCTATGTCATTTATACATTCGTATAAACCTACATATTCAACCAACATTAGATAACGAAAATTGGTTAAAAGTAATGCTAAAGGAGCTTGACCAATTTGAAAAGAATAATGTTGATGATAACAGTTTAACCAACCTCAAATACATGTATAAATAAATAATTTAAAGGATGCTTTGTAAATTCTAAGTAGACCAATCACTAGGTCAAGGGTCCAAAAACTGAAAGAGGCATTGATTGGGCTAATTCAAGACATTTTGACTGCGCAAACAAAGTCTAAGATTGAATTGAAGTCTAATCACGTTCTTAATTTGATATAGGCTGATGAAGGAATTAAATGAAAGAGATTTGGGCTAAACGCAAATCATTTGAAGAGAAGAGCTCATAGAGAATGCATCTCCAGATTTAGTTTAAGTGGAAATGGACTATTTTGGGCTTAGGTTAAAATCTAAAGAGTCACCCATTATTTTGTGGGCATATTTTAAATTTTTTATTTTGATGTATTTTGATTGGGCTTAGAGTAGTCATGCTTAGTAAATTGTGTTTTTTATTTTAGTATTTGATGTAATAATTAGTTATCTAAAAGTGTGCCAAAAAGCTACTGCTGCATTAAATTTGGAGGCTTCTAGGTTGTTCAAGAGTTAGGTTAGCATTTTAGAAGCTCAAAGGTCTATTAAGTAAAAAAATACATGTAAACAGTAACTTTGAATTGGAAATACGAATTTCTTTTGAATCTGAAAATTTCAGAAGTGAGAGTTTCTCTCTTAAGTTCTTCATTTGGACTTGCAACTTATTAAGGGTTGATCATCCTTGTGGCGTCTACCTTACTTTAGGGTATTTGTTGCGTTTTCTTTTCTGTAAGACAAGGGTTTTGAGTAGATCATCTTAAATTTAAATACTTAGGAATCTTGGGACATTCAACTACTCTTTGTTGTGGGTTTTGGGATTTATTCCTAACCGGGTTCACATCAAATATGTAAAAACTTGGAAGTTTATTAGAAGATAAGTTAATAGCAAGAGCTAAATGGAACTTAAGAAAATTCTTAATGGAAAAAATAACGTTATGATAAACAAAGTCAGATTAGTAGTTAAAGGTTATTCGTAGTAAAAATGTGTTAACTATATTAAAACTTATACTACAAATTACAATTTCATTTGTTGCTTTCAATAAAATGAATTATATCAAATGAATGTTAGAAATTCAATCCTAAATGATATAATAAAAAAAAAAGGTTTACTTATAGTAGTCCCTTGGTTTAAGAGTACCACTCTTCTAAAACATGTTTCAAACTAAATAAAGCATTTGTTTAAAGCAAACTCCTTGAATTCTAATTTTTAATTTTCTTTCTAATTGAAAAAGGTTTCAAAAGAGAAAAATGGGACACTATCCTATTTTGAAAAAACTACTGCTATAATTTTATAATTGTTTGGTGCTACTAACAAAACACTTTGTGAAGAGTTCTATAAGCTTATGCCAGGGAACAAGTTCAAATCAGCATGATGAGGGAGTTAAGGTTCTTTTTTATCTAAATATCAAACAGCGACATAGTATCATAGACATACATTAAACAAAGTACTTCAAAGAGCTTTTAAGTTCTACCTAAACAACACTAATATATATATGACAACATCTCTTGAAAGAAAAAATGAATTTAAGAAAATAGACAACACCTTTTAAGATAGATTGATTAAATATTTTCTATATCTTACATTATACAGGCCTACTATGTGTTTAATGTGTGTTTGTGTGCACACTTTCAAGTATAAAAAAGGGAAGTACATATAATTGTAGTCAAATATATATTTTTTTATCTCATTAAAACTACTAATCCAGGATATTGTGAAACAAACTTTATTGGAGTCAAAATAAAAATAAAAAGGAAAAAACTTCACGAAGAGCATAACTACGTAAGATAAAATATAATGTTTCGAAAAAAAAAAAAAACACAAAAACAATTACTTTATTAATGGTAGAAGTTGAATATTTATATGAACTATTAATTGATGTTCCCAACTCTTGTGAATAAAAGACTAACTAGGAGATTACAACATATACGAAGATAACGACACTAAAACTATCTTATCTAAAAATCTAAAAATAAATCTTTTATTTAAATTGAAAGGATCCAACGGTGTAAAACAAATTCCTATGGTGGTCTCGTGTATTAGTCTCCCACCCTAAAACCCTATTAAGGTAAACCTATTTCACATTTGTGTATTTGGTTAGAGTTCAGAGGAAGCACCAAGGAGGAGTTGGTTACACAACAATGGCAGACCTTCAACTCACCTTAAAGCCTTTCTATGAGAGAGCCTCAGAAGCAGAGGTCACTCACTCTTCATTATCTTATCTTATCGCTCTCTTTCTTTCCTTCTTCCTTTCAAAACCTACCATTCCTCAAACTATTTCCGATTCAAACTCCGTTACTTCACTCCTTCGCACTTTCGTTTCTTATTCAACCAAATTCAAACTCCTATATGAACAATCCAATTGTTTAATAAATGTTGGAAGAAATCCAGTGAATTAAAAATACTGTAGCGGAGCATGAAGTGGAGCGAAACTCCGTTTTGCTTAGTGGAAATTTTGATTAGTTTAGTTTATTCGCTGTTTTCTTCTTGAAGCGTGAACATATTTATTAGTTTTGTTCTTTCTTTCTTTAACGTCAATTTAGTGATTGCTAATTTTACGCGACATTATCTTGTGATTTCTATTTTTTAGTGTGGTAGGAGGTAGAAAGTTATTGCTGTATTTACTTTGTAGGACAGAAATGTGTGAATGTTGAAAGTAGAATGTAGTTTTAGCGTTTGTGCCTCTCTTATGACATTTTGAAAGCTGTTTTCCATTATCAAGCAGCAAGATGTGACAATTAGCATTTTGTTGGTTCCGTATACTCCTTATATTTTGGTTTTGCTCCTAGGTTAGCACCATTTTGAATCCCTCTAGTGCGTGGTTTCTTGACATAGTGCATCGATTGTGATTGTAATTGTAATTCCCTGTAAATTTCTATTTGCTGTAGCTAGTTGAGACATACCACATGGCTTTAGGTGGTTGACTAGTTCGTTAGTTGAATGAAAGATCTAATAGGTGTATAAATAGCATTTGTAGCCATGTTTAGAAAGAACTCTGATAATCAATTCAAGATTCACTGAAACTGTCTATATGTATATTATTCATCGCTTCGATTTTGTTTGGTTGGTTTCTCCCTTGACTACCCTGCAGTACAAATTTGCATTTCTTGAAGTTACCTGTAAATTCTGGAGCTGTACCATTTGTGTAGCTTATTTTCAAAAACAGTCATATTTTAGTTTCCTGAGAGAGCAGTCTAATAGGGATGATTGTGGATTCATTGTATGTCCCACTACTCAAAACACCAGTGCAGTGGAGCTGGTTTTTCTCTTCTGGTTCCATAGCTAAAGAAAACTTTATCTTTTGTTTTGGATTAATGGAAAGAAATGCACTGAAATGACAACATACTTGCCATTTTCAGGCTTCAAATTTTGATATTGGTCCAATTCAATCCGTATACCCTTCAGTATTCCATAGTATTTTGCAACAAAGAGGTTGCCTTGTTTGGCACTAAATCTTGCTTTCTAACTCAACTCAAGAGTGGCTATCAGACATGTTTTCATCCACCGAAAATGGGTGGCGCGTGAAATCCATGTGCAGAGAAGGGGAATGCTGGTGTAGGTGCATGGCTGCTCTGATGGTGCACGACTCTAGGAGTTGTCAAATGAAAGAACGTGAATCTCCTAATTTGTTGGTTAGGTTGGTGGCTTCAGCGACTATGACAGGGGTTGTGAAACAAAAACTGGGTGCACTTCAGGCAACCCAAATAAACAAAGGAAATGGGTGTGCTTGAGGAAACCCTAAAAAATGGAAACGGTAGCTAAGACAGCATAGGGAAAAATGCGAAAGCACAGCCCCAAGATCAAGACAATAGCTTGAAACAGAATTTGGGTTGAAGGATAGGGTATCAAAATTACTGGTTTGAGAGTAGAAACCTCATATCCAAAGTTCGCTAGATTACAAGGAATATCCCTGGAATGATTTCCATGAGTGAAAAATAGAAGTTTATCTGTATCGAAAACTTCACTATATGGCTCCTTTATAGGTCATCATTTTTCAAGGAAATTGATTATTTACATAGTGCTTTCATGTAAATTCAGTTTTATGATATTAACTTACCACAAGTGCATAATAAAAAATATTGTTATAATTGACCCGCTTTCCTGCATTTTATGCATCAACATTCCTTCTATTTGGAATAGGGACAAGGTTGAACTGTTTAGTAAGTAATTCTATTGCTAAATCAATTACCTAGATTATGCGAAACTGAACTGCTTATGGCTTGAGGTTAGAGTGTATTTGACTCTGAAAAATAGATATGTAAAGGTTTTCCCCCAGACATTATTTTTTCTTTGCTTTCCAAAGCTTGGGCAGATATGAATCGAGCTTCCACTATATTCTCTGACCATAAACTTGCTGCTATACCAACAGCATGAAATTTTGGAACTGTTAAGACTTGTGAGACACGGCTGTTCTATAATGAAAAGAAAAGGATTTTGAGATGAAATTCCCTTGTCAGAACTGGAAGAACTTGAGAGAGCATTTACTTGTGTTTTTATTTTTTGTTTTGACGTTTTAATTACAAAATTTTCATCTTATTTTCAACCAAATACAGCACAAAAAAAGTTTTTTCAGTGTTTCCTGTACAAATTTTTTAAAAGAAGGATTCCTTATAAGTTACAACTCTCTTACCAGCATATCTATATTGTAGGAGCGCTTATCAAGACTAGAAGCTACCTTGAATAATAAAAAAGGTAGGTGCTAAGGTATTCAGCACAACCATTAGTATTTTCGGATTGACTATCCTTGAGATCGTGGACCTAAATTGCTTGTATATGAAACTTGCTCAGATGCTGGAAACGAGGAAAACATTAAAGTGATTAATGATCTTCAGTCAAAGCTGAAAGCTGCAGATGCAGAAATTATTTCGGAAAAAGAGAAGGTTGTCCTCATATATGGCTTGTTTATTTACATTACATTTTGTAAATGGTTAAATATCATATCTAATTTTAATTTGCAGATTCGAACACTTACCGAAGAAAATGCAAAACTTCAATACCGAATAATTCATCTCGTGAGATCACTCAAGGAAGCTAATTCAAAGTTAGAGCAAGTGAGTATCGTTGATGCTTCTTTCAATGCTTGTGATTAATTAATAAATGGGCATTATTTCAGTGAGTGTGGCTTTAGAAGTTTGTACCCATAGTGCATACAATTATTTGGATTACATCTTTCATAGAGAAATGAGGCAACTGATTTTCTTTTTCTTTGTTACACTTTTGAGAAATATACGGTTCAAGATATTTTGCATTGTTTGAATTCCAAATTAGTCATTATATCTATTTATAAAAAAAGAATTAAATTAATATGGATTGAAAATTTAATATAGGAATCATGTTCAAAAGAATAGCTTAGTAAAATTAGCCTTGCAGCCAAAGTTAGTTTTATGTGCTACTGTCTTTTTTTCTTCTTCTTTAAGTCAGAAAAACAAGTAGTTAAATAATGTAGAGAGTTCTTATACTCAACCAGCTTGGTTTAAAACCGCTTTCAGTTGTAAGTTTTAAATTTCGATAAAAAGAGTGTTAAACTATGTTTGAGTTTTGAAAGTCGATCTGGACGATGAGAATTTGCATCAATGTTTGATTACTCCTCCAATGGTTATCCGACATGCCTTAATGAAATTTGTTCTACTTAGTATATATACTTTTTTACTGGGTGAAAATTATGTAATGCTGTTGTTTGGAATCTGGCTCATGGCTTCGTACTGTTTCTTTTCCTGATTTCAGGCTACAGCGCATGAGCAGCTACAGAGCATGAAATTGTAGAGTTCTTGAGTTTATGAGCTGAGATTGACAGTTGCTTTTTCTTGTGTATTTGGTTTTATAGTTGATATTCGTGTTGATGCTAAATGTGTTTAAGCTTTGTTGGTTTTACAACTTTATAAATCAGATCTTTGTTTAGCTCATACATTATGATAGACAAATTTCTTCCAACATTAGCTCATACATTTGGCATTATTGCTCCACAGCCACAGAAAATGAGCCAGGATTGCATTCCGTATCAGAGGTGAAGTCAGGATGACTTGTCCATGCAGTAATCCGACTCGTTTAGGCTTTCCTATTTGTCAAATTAATCCTAGGTATTGGCATTATCCTACATTTTTTTATTTTTTTTTTTATATTTTTTTTCAGTTCTTTTATGTTTCATGTTATTCTTTGTATAGTGCTTACTTTCCATCTAATCTTTAATCAATTTAATATTTATTGCAATGTAAAAAAATAAGATAAAACAGAAAATTGTATAACTATTTTAATATAATCAATTTTTTTTAGTATTTATGCATTTAAAAAAAAACTGAAGGAGTATAACTAGTGTTGCGTTTATTTATTAACTAATAAAGCCTGCCCACGTTTAAACAACAATCCAAAATTGAATGTTGTTGTCATATATTGATAGTTTGAAGTATTGAACTGAACACATATTTTTTTATCAATTATACAAGTTTGAAACTAACTTTGAGATTTGCTGTGGTAATGGAAGTAGTTTGTGTCAAATTTTGACTATAATGTCGGAAGTGGAGGTACTGCACGAAGTAACATTTTTTTTTACCTGAGTATTCGATTAGCTTTATAATTTTATATGCATGTATGAATATATTTCACTCTGTCCACGGTTTCGTTTGCTTTTTAAATTGTATTACTTGTATTTTTGGTGTTTATTTATTTATCCATATATTTACTGAAGTTTTCATTTCAGTTTCTCAATTTACCAAATTACAATTGTAAGAGGAAATAACCTCACATCAACCCAGACACGTCTGAGTTATGTCTTTTATAGTAAGTACGAAAGTATATACGGAGAAATTGAGAATGCAGTGATCCTGAAAAAACGATTCACGTGGACAGGATAGAAGAGCTGAAAAGGAATAAGCAATGCTCATGACCGCAACGGCGAGAAAAGTGAGGAAGGTACAAGAGTTTAGTTATATAAAATTATATAAAACATTTTTGTTTCTAAATAGATTGTTCATTGGAAATACCCAAGATACTCTAGTTCGTGGGATAGGATGTTATCAACACTAAGCAAAGTAGGTTTGATGTACTCCACTGGTATAGGTTTTTCCGAAAGTAAAATTCAAATTTAAGTGAATCTCACAATATTAATTTGTAAAATAAAAAATGGTTTATAAGATACGAGTTACACTCAGTTATAATTTGATCATATTTCGAATAATAGTATCTTAAAATGAAACAGACTATTTATAGAGAAGTTTATTTTAAGCCTGAGACTAAATAAATAAACTTATTAGTTTATTTATAGGCTTGTAAATGTTAGTTTTATACCAACAAGCATCCATAGTTATTTTATCAAGAAAAAAACTTATTAGAAGGCTAAAACTTTTTTAATTACATTTAGGTTAAATAAGATAATAAACTCGGTCTAAGTATATACCATTTTTTCTACCATAAATAAATTTATTCTAGCCAAATATTATTGAAATGTGAAATTTCTATCCCATCCATTATCTATTACGAAGTGGACAAGAGGGAAACGTTCTATTTATTTTCTAAAAATTATATTACTTAATTATAATTTTAAATTATAACTATTCTAATATAATACAAATGTGTCAATTTATTTATTTATCTCTCCATTAAAGTTTATATATATAACCCAACTTATTAATATGTCAGATGACATGGATGACAAGGAGAGAAAAATAAAATAAAATTTCTAATTTGTAAATGAAATCGCAAATTTGCATCACAAAACAAATCATCGTAGAAAAAACACCATTTTTTTTTTCATTTTTTAGAAATACTTTTGATTAGGTGTGTAGTAAATGTTTCCAGATTAGTAAAGATAAAATTTAGAAAAAAAACAACAAAAAATGAAATAAATACAAATCAACAAATTTTTATCGGTTCAAACTGACTTAAAATTTTCAATGTTTTTCCGCAACTCAAATCAAATCTCAATCCAACCTAAAAAAATTCAATTAGTTCAATCAGCAAATGCACAAATTATATTTTGAAAAAAAAATCTTGATTTCATTCAAAAATTCAGTCTCATCATTGAAAAGAAATAGAAATCATATTTTAATGATATTTGGTTTACATAAACTAAATAACAAAATTACAAAAAAAATCACACCGCAGAATGTTTAATAGTACAAAAATTTGGATTTGGTTTAAGTTCATTGGATTTGTAAATCATATATCCAATATCCAAACCAAACACCATCGAATTATTGATTTAATATGAGTGGAATCCCATTAGACTAAAAATCTGAACCAAAAAAATTGGTTCAATTTGGAATCTCACATTGATCGAGATCAATGAAGACCGGTGTGTGTGGCTGTTCCGACATTTTTTTTTTTTGAGAATGTTTCTTAAAAATTAGAAGTGAAAGACAAGATTAGTATGCCAAAAAGGCCAAAATTTCAGCCACATTTACAGAAAAGAAAATGATAGAAGGGTAAAGATATGATAGTCCTGCCGTATTTTATGCGAGCTCGGGACCAGAAGGCAGTGCCTCATAACCATCATGGTGCTTTGTAGCGTCTCCTTTTTCAACTGGGATGCACTTAAGTATAGCAGATATAGGCATGCTAATTGCTCCAATTACCACGCTGAGCACCCAGAATTGCCAGCTTAGAGGCACTGTGCTGGCAAATGTTCCCAGGAACTCAACTATCACTACCTGAAATACCACTGTGGCCAAAATAACCCCAAAAAATATCCAGCTCTCAAAAATGCCCTTGAATATGTTTATCTTTTCAATATCTCGGCTGTTTATCTCATTGAAAACCTAGCAAATGTGACAAAGGGAAAAAGCAAACAAAATAAGCAAAATTACAGTGGAAATTTTGATCATTTTATTATAAATATCATCTTCAATGGTTTACAATAGTATTTAAGGCCAAATTTTGATGTATCATAGAGGCAATAGCAAAGGTATTAAAATGCTAAAACCGAGTTTTATTGCCGTACACGGTTTAGCAATGAAAAATCATCATTGACATGAATTTTAAGTTTGATATTAAAATGTTTTTGTCCCTCTTATGTTTAAGTTTTATTATCTCTAATAAATCTTTGTAACTTTTTTCCTTTTGTAATAATTTTATTATTGTTTTGGTTTTCAAAATAACCTAATTTCAGTGTTTAAAGAGCTAGGCAAACATATTTAGAGACACGAACAAAATAAAAAATTTATAACAAAAAGTTAAAAAAAGACATTTTAAATTTGTTAAGAAAAACCATCTAAGTCATTTTTTTAATAGGACTTTTGACAGAATTTTACATTAGTTAAAAGTGCCACTATCTATAAAAACTTAAAATACAAGTAAATATATTAATTAAGAACACGTTTGTATAAAAAAATTATTCATGAACCAGTCACTGTTTCAATCTTTTAGCAATCAAATTGAGTATTTATTTTCATATATTTGTTAACTTTTCTGCACTATATCGTTTAATCATGTAGTTTTTCTTCCACTTTTAATCTTCTAAAAGATTAATCATATATTTGCCAATTCCAATCATCACAATTGGTGTTAGAGAGGGTGCATACGGTACTTTACCTGGCAAAATACAAAGGAGTTGAATATCAAAGTGTTGAGCACTATAGTTGAATCTGAACCATTAAGTCTCAGTAGTCTCTTCCCGTCGAAAGTGAGAACCGCAAGGACAATTAGTTGATATATACTTTGACCAAAAATATTCCTCCACATGGAATTGGTAATAAAATTTGTTGTCCTTCCCACAGGAGGTCTTAGCATAAGTCCATCATGGGGAGGTTCAGTGGCCAAAGCCAATGCACCCAGAGTGTCCATAATCAAGTTGACCCAAAGCAACTGAACAGCTGTGAGGGGAGCAGATCCTGAAAATAAGGAAAAAAACTTAATCTTCTGTTCATTGAAACAGATTGAACAACACCAGTGGAAACAAAATTCATGACAAACCTGTGATACATGCAGAAACGAAGTTAATAATCAGAGCGACAATATTGACTGTTAACTGAAACTGCACAAATTTTTGAATGTTTATGTATATGGCCCGTCCCCATCTGGCCACGTTGACAATAGTAGTGAAGTTATCATCCATTATAATGACATCAGCATTTTCTTTGGCAACCTGTAAAAGGATAATTTAAAAAAGAAAACATTATTAAATTTTGATAAAAACCAGACAATAAAAAGGACAATGATTTTGAAAATAGTTTTAATTACTTGTTTGTCCTTATAATAACAAAAACTTTTCCTTAATGTCCTTGTCCCTATACTTGAAAAATCTTCATTATTTAGCCTTACACATACCATTTGGAGTCCCTTTAAATCATCGGTGTAAGGAATAAAAGGATTAAAAATGGTATCTGCAGAGACTAAAAAAGGATTAGAAATGGAAAAGGATAAGTACTTTTTTTTAGCTATAAGAATCAAATGACTAATTAAACCTTGAAAATAAATAGGTACAACACCTAAAATACGAGAATATGTCCCTTAAAGGCATCAATGTTCACGAATTTAAGAGAGAAACTATCGCAAGGTTTTCTAAAAATTGAAGTTTTCTTTTCTCAACAGTATAGACTGTACTCCTTCATGAATAGACTTGTTTAAGGATTTAGTGAGGTTCACCACTCTAAACAAAAGAGTGAAAGGAGGGACAAGAGGGAAAGTGAAAATGCAGCTAAAACTGAAGACAATAGTTTGTCTTAAACAAGATGCAGGCAACGACCCAAAAACATTACAATGGATGCTACACGTAATACCATCAGATTCACCATAGTAAACACATCATGGACACAAACCTCAGTTCCAGCTATGCCCATTGCAAGCCCAATGTCTGACTCATGCAGTGCAGGAGCATCATTGGTTCCATCACCAGTAACAGCTACAACCTCACCAAACATATTCCTCAAACGGGTTACTAAGGTATGCTTGTCAAGAGGTAAGGATCGCGCCATAACCTGAAACCAATGTAAAGAAACTTAGAAAGATAGGCTTCACAAATGAGTGATGAAAATCACAGAATTTACAATGAGATCACGACCTGAATTCTTGGTATAATACTCTCCATTTGCTCTGGAGACAAATCGCGAAATTGGGGTCCTTCTATAGCTACACCACCCTCGGTAAGTATGCCACATTCTTTAGCTATAGCTTTCGCTGTATTTATGTTATCACCGGTAACCATGCGGACAGTTATTCCAGCAGCTAAGCAAGTTTGAACAGCTTCCTTAACCCCAGGGCGCACAGGATCCTTGATTCCCACGATGGCTATCAGAGTATAGCCATCTTCAGGGATGCTGGTTTCCCCTACGGATTCATTTACATCTTTGACAGCTAAACAAAGAGTTCTCAAAGCTTCAGAGGCAAAGCCATTTATAATGTCAGAGACAGTCTTTGCCTGCTCATCAGAAAGATCAACAACTGTTCCATTAGGATCAATAACTTTGTTACACAATTTTAACACTATTTCTGAAGCACCTTTGCAGAAAGCTTGGACACCTCCATCAGGAAGACCTACTAGCACAGACATCTTCTTCCGGACTGAATTGAAAGGCTCAACCTTAAGTATCTTATATGTTGCACGCTGCGCATCAAAATCGCCACCTGAAAGCAAGCCAAATTCCAATAATGCTGTTTCTGTTGGTGTTCCCAATGTTGTTGTCTTTCCATCATTGTCCTTAACTACTTCAGAAGAAGTATTTTGAAATATAGCTCGCAAAAGGACGCTTAAAACTTCTTCAGGTATCTCTGTCTTAAGTTTGTCAACGCTCTCGTGACCTTTAATCTCCATGCTCTTTCCACATATCCAAATTTTATTAACCACCATATGGTTAGTGGTCAATGTTCCTGTTTTATCTGTGCAGATGCAAGTCGCCGAACCCATAGTTTCACAGGCAGAAAGATGTCTCACAAGTGCCTTATCCTTCATCAACTTTTTCATTGCAAAAGCAAGACTGAGTGTCACAGCTAACGGCAATCCTTCTGGAATTGCAACAACTATTATAGTTACCGCAATAGCAAAGTAGTCCAGCAGCTTCAATGCATCATTTGAAGACCAACTAGCAAAATTACCATTAACTGCTTTTTCAACAACAAACCGTATTGTCAACACCAGAAATGTCGTCACAGAAAAAGTCAAACCAATTTTACCAATAACTGTAGCAACTCCATTTAATTTCACCTGTAGTGGAGTCTCATCCTCTCCTCCCTCACTCAGAGTTTCCATCAACTTTCCCCATTCAGTCCTCATGCCAACAGTCGTAACTATCATCTTCCCCTGACCATCCTGAACTTTGGTTCCCGAAAGAAGGAAAGGTCTTTTTTCATCTATATTTACTGGTTCGCTCTCACCTGTCAAACTTGACTCATCAATCACCAAAGAATATCCTGCTATATAAATGCCATCAGCAGGAACTTGATCACCAGTTGACAAATGAACAATATCTCCCACAACCAAATCATAAATTGAGACCTTCTGTCTTTTACTGTCCCTTGTGACCTGAACAGAGATCTTTTTCTTTTCCTTGTCCAAATCCCTGAACTGCAGGGATTGCTGATAGTCACTGATAGCAGTAACAGTGACTACCAAGAATATACTAAGTATGATTCCCAGACCATCATAAACACCTTTTGGCCATCCTTCAGTGGGAAGCCCAATGGCTATAGAAACTATTGCACAGACCATGAGAATGATTAGTGTTAAGTCATGCAGTGCTTCCCAAACAAACATCAGGAAGCTTTTAGAAGGTTTCTCAGTATAACGGTTGACTCCATAAATCTCCTGCCTAGTATCTATACTGTCTGTACCAACACCATCATTGACTGAGGCACCAAGTTTCTCTATAATCGCTTCAGCTTGACCAATTTTTTTATAGGTCTTGTAATCATGGCCTCGAACCAGTGAGGCAATATCATCTGGTTCAATGCCAAAACCAGCTTGTCTCGTCTTTTCTGACACCTTGTATTCAGCTGGAGCAATTGCTGGATAAGAAAACGAGATGAACTTATAAGAGACAGAGACCACACGCTAAGAAAAAGTGATTAGTTCTAAAGCAATCATATGAATTTTAATTATAAAATTGGAGCACCTTACCTTCCATAAATTGCATTGCTGCCCTTTCAGCATAGATAATGGCCCGAAACTTTCCCTGATAGAGTAAATGAACATAATATTGTCAAACTAGATAACAAATTAATAATGTATAACTAGAAGAAGATTTATTAGGGGAACAAGGGTCACGGCCATTTGTTAGCATTTAGCAGTTAGAATGACATGTCCCTTCAAATAAAAAATGCAATATCCTGTATCTTATCTCGTCTACAGAATAGGTATTCCATACAATCCTTGCTAAAATTGAACTTATGTTATGATCAAGTATATTACTGTAGAAAATTTAAGGTTAGAATTATTCTAGGGGCAAGGTTTGTTTCAAATGAGAATTATTATAGTATTTGCTTTACATAATGTGAAGATTTTCCAGCAGCTCATTGGCTGGGTAACAGATCTCCTTGCTCGTCCTGCTTGTCCTAGAATACATCACTTTAGAACAAAGTACGTGCTATAAATTTAAACTACTTAGCCCGATGTGACGACTGATGAGTACCGATTCAAGAATATCAAAATTAAACCCCAATTTCAGTATTCAAAGTCCGTGATACGTATAATATTTACTTCTTTTCCCATTTCTGTTTCGTTTTCAAATATAGTTATGCAATGCAAGATTTAAGTCATTTGACTTTTCTAAGTCACCACACATAATAGAAGGCAAACATGGAATCTTAACAACACTCTTTCTAACAAATATAGAACAGAGAAAATATTAGAAAAAGAGTGTTAAAGGAAATGTTGTTAGTGTTCCTTCTACATGACACATCATTAATTTATTAAAATTCCAAGTGTTCTAATTTTCTGATGAAAGATCGACGTTTTTTCATTTATTTTCTAATAATGTGATCCATTCATTTTAGAATCGTTAATCTCCACCGTATCAGCATCTTTTGATCTCCCTTCCTAATCGGAAGCCTTGTTAGATTCCAGCTAATCCTAGTTCAGATAGATAGATTCTTATCCACAAATACTCAAACTCCAAACTTTATGTAAGAAAAATCAAGTTCACTGCACCAAAAACGAGAGTGATAAGACACCGGGATGGCCATCAGCGCCTTGGGCACGCTTGTAGCTTAATAAACAGCTTCAAATTCTAAAATATTAATATTTTAATAATTTTTTTTTAACTTAAAGTACTCATATATATTATTATATTATTAAACTGATCTGTTAAACCATCACTTTTCATAAACCAATAGAGGCAAATTTTAGTTGAAGCACTCAACTAAGCCAATGTGTATGTTGCGAAGCGAAAAGGTAGAGAAAGAAAAAGGACATAGCCAAGAAAAAAGGCTTAAAGAACTACTTTTTTTACTTAATTAAAAATAAAATAAAATGCTAAAATATCTTTATTTCTAAATTTAAAATTCAAACCTTTTTTCTCTTTTATTTTGTTTTCATCCTATCAATTAATTATACCGAAAAAAAGTTCGATCGCATCAACTACATCACCAAAGTAAATGCTTGTTGGTCGTGGAAATTTCCAGGAAACTTCATTGCTAAAAAAATGTCAAAGGTCGTAAAAAAAAAAAAAACTCGCAATGAGCGAAGCAATAAACACGACAAACATAATTTTACGTTTTTTAGTGCGCGTCAACCTCGACAGTCACGTTTGATGCCGTCCATTCCCACCTTAATCCAATTAAAATATACCAAAACGCAACAACTGTCTTCTGAGTTACGACACCATCGAACGTGATAACGACACGTTAGTTGCGGTGCAACGACAGTACATCGATGTATACAATGACTCTTAGTATTTTAGAAAACAATGGCATACTCCATGTTCTTTAACCAAACATCCCACGGGTTCCAAATAAATGTCAATTATTTGAACGATCTTAAGTAAAAATCAAAGCAAAATAGAAAGTCCGCCTGGGTTAGTACTTGACCCATTATTTAATATTGTTCTTTTGTGGTCCTACTTTTGTAATCTCTTCGCTGACTTTGTAACATTTTATATGGCTCACTTCTATTTACAACTTTTAGAGTGAAAACATAAATATATATAGAAAAGTACAAATTTACGAACAAAAAATACAAAATCATAGGAAGAATATTTCAAACTACTAAAAAAAAGTCACACGGTAAGTAAATCCCAATTTTCGCAAAAATTACATTCGTGTTTCATACTTAATTATATACTTTCTTCCATATTTACTTACAAAAAGAATGCTTACTTCCATAATTCATAAGTAATATTGTACAGAAACTCTGCAAAATTTTCTTAAATATAATTTGCACAGAAAAGGACTGAATATCGGCAATAAAGATATGAGTGGGCAACTCCAGAGATTGACCACACAAAAGTAACCTATTTATCACTATTATATATAAATATGTAAATCTGCTACTATATTTATACTTGAAAGTTGCAACAATGGATTAAAAATATATTTTAATTACAAATATTCCAATTAAAGAATTACTATATTAAAAACAAAAGATAACAAAAATTTATTAATTCTTTATTTCCATATTAAATACAGTTACGTTCAGAGTTTTTAGTATGCCTTGACTCAATTTCTTCTTTCCATTTCAATATACATTCTACGATGGATAATAAGTTATTTTTTATATTACCGAATAGATTGATACTACCACTACTAATAATAATAACTTATTAGCATAAAGTCAATCATCCATTAAGTTTTCTTTTTCTGCCAAAAGACCGCAATACGTTATACATGTGCGAAAAGCGATTTATTCTTAAAAAGTTAAAAAACGGTCAGAATCCGACCGCGATTATCGCTGTATCGTCAAAGATTTCAGACTTTCCAAATTTACACTGCATAAAAAGTTGCCTACGAAACCGTAACGATTACAATTCAAATAAAAAACGCAGTACAATTGAGATCAAATGAAGATTTTAAATTGTGATTCTGTTCATCGCAAAAAAAAATAAAATGTGACCTATCAACAAAATCACGGTTGCGGAATATTTTCAAGCATTAGATGACATTTCTAAATTTTTTCAAAACTGTGAAATTGAAAAGTATGATTCCATATGATATTTTGAAAAACAAAGATTTACAGAAATAAGTTTTGCCAGATTCTTCACAAAATCATTGAAATCCACTAAAATAATGTTTTGTATTTTTATTTTTTATTTATTCAACTTACATAAATCCTTTCAGATTTATTATTATGAATAGTTTCACCAAACAAAATGCCTAAAATCACAGTTCTAAGATTTACTACGATTTCATAAAATCATATTCCTAAATCATTGCAGTAGTAGCAGCAATAAGAAATTCCTGCAGCTAGAACTCGCTCTCTGGTTTCAATTTCAGACACTACTGTTAGTTCCAACAGGCACCGCTAGATTCGCCTGTGACTCGGTGCCTGTGACTCCGTTTCGTTTCAAATTATTTTGACTCTCGTATGCAGTGTTCAATCGGTTTCGTCTTTTAGAGTCTCTACTCGACGTATTACTATTCATAACCTAATTTCTCAGCAGCTTCCGTTTAGGTGAAAGCACAGACGTGGAAGTAAGGAGAAAAGAGAAGAGCAAGAGAGAGAGAGAGAGAACCTGTAATTTGCGGAGCTTCTCCTCGGCGTGTTTGCGTTTGACGAGATCGGCAACCCAACGGAAGCGTCGGCGAGGGTTTTTGACGAGCCACACGGCGGATCTCCATTTGGCCAGGGCTTCGATGGAGCGATCCTTGGGACTCAATTCGAAATCCTTCAGATTCATGAGATTCGCCATGGCGCTACTGCTCCTCCCAAGGACTAACTATGCTTTTATTATCCTAAGCAGGGGTCGGTTTTGAGGACATGTGCCCACGGATATTTTATATTTTTTGTTTGTTGTGTGTAGTAATGGCGCTGCTCTGACTCCCAAAGCTGCACAAATAGAAATACCACATTTACGGTAAACAAAAAATATTAAATAAATATTAAAACGGCAAGCTTAGTTCACAAGAATCGCAACAAAGTGGGATCCACGTAGATATATATATATATATATATATATATATATATATATATATATATATATATGTGTGTGTGTGTATATA
>Ga0209489_106465_pt1 | contig 18828 bp, 8 predicted proteins | sample SiratrowhiteBW_FD_187527 | JGI IMG/M metagenome (GOLD analysis project Ga0209489, IMG submission 187527) | Root nodule microbial communities of legume samples collected from California, USA - Siratro white BW (SPAdes) (version 2) | ecosystem: Host-associated > Plants > Roots > Nodule | place: USA...
AGTCATGTGTACTTAATATATATATATATATATATATATATATATATATGTATGTATATATGCATAGCTTGAATATGCTCTAAAAGATAGAAATCATTTACTTAATTTTAGAATTATCTCTTCATATTCTTTTCTCTCAATTTCTCTAAATTTATTTTAGTGTTTTTTATTTATTGAGAACTAATTATTAAAGATCAATTTACCAAATCGAGATCAAACAAGTCAAATTGAGTTTTGCCATGATCTTTTAAAGCTTTGAGTTTGTTTTTTTCTTCTTTAATTTCAATTTTGCACTTTGGGATTACAATTTGAGTTTCTGATTTTAGGAATCACATTAGAAATGGATTGAATCTTGATTTGTGTGATTGAATCTTGATTTGATAATTAAATACTGGTTAAATTGAATGGTATTTTGATTTAATTTGTATAACTAATTCAATTAGTTAATTCAATCAGTTAATTGTTCAAATTTGGCACAAAATATTTAAAGAATTATGATGAAATGAATTGTTTGGTTCTTGAATATGTGAATTGACTTTTTTTATCTTATCTTGATTTTTGTTTTTCAATTTTATTGTACTTTTCAATTTCTATTCTATGTTTCTCAAACCTTAAACCCCAAAATAAATTTGTATGGGAAAAATATTAAAGATTGAATACAATTAATGTGTGTCCTTTGATAATCGATCTAGGTTATACTTTATATTTCAAAATTTTAGAGAAATCTTAGAATATTTGATTTCAAGAATGACATTGAACATGTGTTGTTAAAGGCATGTTTCTAGATATCCATAAGAAGTAAAGTTATACAAATTGTGGTGTCTTTAGATATGATTTAGTACATGTATCATTAGTCGAGATGTTGTCTTTAATGAAGCTAAAGGTTTTAAAATGTACTCTTAAGAATAAGACTGACATTGAGGTGAAGACGGATATATCATCTAACTTTCTACGAAATGATGATCTAAACGATCATGTAGAAGAAAGATTGGACGATGTATATCAAGAAAAAAAAATGTTACCTAAATTGAATTAAGTTACTTTTTTCCATACCTATTTAGCCCACAACCAAAATTGAATTAGGTTGAATTGGATCATAAGCTTATAGATTAGTTCACTTTTAAAATAATAATTATATTTAAAAAATAAAAATATTATAATAAAGTAAAAAAAAGTGCTTTTATTACAACGACATGTATTATAATTTCTACATCACATCATCATATATCTAAAATTTAAAATTATTTTCATTAGTATAAATTAAATTTTAAAAATACATATATTTTTTTTTACTTTTTTTCTTTAAATTTATCTTTTATTACTTTTAAAGCAAACCAAAATAGTTCATTGATTTGATATAGGGTCGATTTGAGAAAAAAAAATGTAGTGTATTTAGTATATAGTGAAGTGAACACAAACCCTAAACCCTAATATTTAACTCATCATGAGCATCTAAAACTTGATCTTGCCCTTAGAATAACTTGACTTCAAATCTTGTTTTTTAGCGTTATTTAATGCCTTGAGCATCTTCAGCTTGGTTATGCATCTTAAGTGTTTTAATTGTAGCTTTGTACCTTGACTATTTTTAACTTAATTTCGTACCTTAAATATGCTTATATCCTATTAAGACTTTAATTACTAAGTCAGATTTTAGGACTTTTTAATGACAATAGTGGACCTACTTGGAATTAAGGATGAGAAACTGTACCCTTTTATTTTCCAATAGTGCAAGAAAATGTCAAATTTAAAACTTGTGTGTCACTAAATTTATATATTAATGATTATATTATCAATCGAGATATTTATATGTAAACATGTGTAGAATCATATATTATATGCTAACAATATTTCTTATTTCTTATTTTTTAAATAAATTGATCTATTGTTCTTAAGTCTTGAATTTGTCACTTTCACTTAGTATGCAACTCAACTTTATCTCTTAAACATCTTAAAAGTTGTCTTGCACATTAATCATTTCAAACTCATCATTTTGTCTAAAATGTATTTAAAGTATCTCAGATCCCATGTTATAAGAGAAAAGGAACTTAGATGTAAAAGACTATGTATAAATGATGTCCAAAGTATAATGTATAATGTAGCCTATGCTATTTGAGTTTTGAATATATTACTTTCATAATGATATTGTAAACTATTTTGAACATGGTTATATCCTTTGGACAAGTATAAAGAATATATATGAATGCCACCTTTGTAATTACATTGGAGTTATTCTTGGTTTAATCTGTGTTATATTATGCGAAATTTCGAATAAGTAAAAAAGATATTGTTTTAATTGTTAAACAATGTGTTCATGACTTTTTCTGTGAAAATCAAGTGACAAATAATATGTATTAGATATGTATAATGTTTTTCACGTGTTTGTATAAATAATTTTTTGTCTTAATTGTTTGATCTTTGACAGTTTTTTTCAAGGTCCACACATATCTTAAAAATCTAGAAATACTTAGGATAAATCCTCTAACTAAAAACTTAGGGTGGGTTGGACATTTAATTCAGTAGTTCTCTTGGATCCATGTTACATAACCTGCAACTTCTACAAGTTGAAAATAGGTTAAGATGGACAAATCTATGAACATACATAACACACAATAGAAGCACTTGATCGCTCACAAGACCTTACTCACTCACCTATTGTTTGAAACTTGACCTAATGAACATAATTCACAAAAGACCCACACGAAAGAAACATATCTTCTCATCTCACTGTACATTTTCTCTTCCTTCAAGCTCGTCTCACCTCCTACTTCAAGCTTGCATGGGACAACTATTGTGATGAAAACTTACTCTTTAAAATTCTCGCTCGACCACATAACACCCATGAACAAAACTCATCTCACCTTAATTTAGGGTTTCTGCTCCTTCAAGCTTGCAAAATGACAACTACGAGGCTAGGGCAAGGCATCTCACACACAATGTTAATAATTAGGTTTTCTTCTCTTAAGGTATGGTTTTTTTCCTTTCTCTCCTCACAGGTTTTCAGTTTTGATTGTTATACTTTTGCTATAATATGGTATATGAATGTAGATATTGTTTTGTGTTAGAAATTTCAAATTTTCTTTGGAAAGAAATATAAGGTTTGTTGTTAAGAGTTTGCTGATATGTTTCTTAAAGCTTCAGTAATGTAATGCTTGTTTATAACTTTTTTTGAATAGTTAAATGTGGAATGGATCGCCCATCATTATCACCTTAACAATAGAGTCTTTATTTGCTTTTCTTTATTAATATTTTCTTCCAAATTATCAGCCATGGCCTTTTTTCTCTCAATATTTCCACTACTTCAATGCATTTGATACTGTGTTCATGATTTTTCTAATCTCTAGTCCCTTACTAGTTGATCAAATAAAACAATACTTATTATCTAAATCTCTAAAATATTTGTTATTTTCTTACCATGTATTTCTTCATCTGACAATATCACTGCTTAAAAATATGAATAAAATAAATGTATATTGCTTTTTATCTTTCAGAATCTGAAAATTGTCATATTTAACTAGAATCTTACTATCATTAAATCTCTACTAAAGTTTTTCTATTTTTGCATGCCTTGAATCATAAATAGTGTCAAGAATTTCAATTGATAAGTTATGTTGCTTAATTCTCTTCTAATAAATTATATTTGTTTAAACTTTATGTTTTTCTATTAGTTGGGCCAATTAGTATTATCAATATCATCTATAACTGATTTGTTCGCTAACTTACTCATCAATTGAACTCATTGCTAAATTCTTTTCATGTTGATTAACAATTTATCAAGAACACCACATTGAGATTGAGTTGATTTTTTGAACATTTATCCTTTTCTTTATTCTTTTTTAACCAAATTCATATATTATATTTTACATTTTCCATTGCAATTCTATAAAGTATAACAATATAATTATAAAAATAATAAGAAATATAAATAAACAAATTTTGAAAGTAAATAATAAAAATTATGAATTGATAGGACTGAAAATAAAATAGAACTACACATTGATATTTCCTAAATAACAATTTCACATCAGTTATTCACTTTATATAACAGATAGTTAAGAAAATTCAAAGAAAAATTATTAAACTTTAATATAGTAATAATAATAAGGATACACATATATGTATATATAAAAGAGAGAGAGGGAGGGAGAGAATTTAAAGTTAAAAAAACTGGTTGTGTATAAAGGTTGAAATAAGTTGTGTTATTCTACGTTTTACAAGTCATTATAAAATTTAGGTCGACTTAAAGGTTTGACTTTTACATTAAAAAAATAGAAGTATATTAACAATAACGCCTTACACATTAGAATTTTTTTTTTTCAAATATGTTAATGGACCTATACTTATATATAGAGGTTAGTGAGCTTAATTCTTTGGATAGACGAACAAATATGTAACATTAAAATATTACTCTAAAAATCTTAATATAACAATTTTATCATTACAAATAAAAAAAAATCATTATTTAATGTCCAAACTATTTTAAATAAATGTTGCAACTACAAAGTATTTAATATTATATCAAAGTAAATTTAAAACATGTTTAAAATCATTTTTTTGGGCAGGATTGAATGAAGTAATTGATTCGAACTTTATTAGTATCTGAACGAAACTAAGTGGACCTTTTTGCATGTTTTATTTTGACTTGTTTTCTTTTACATAATTATTTTGACTATTTAGACCCCATTAATTTTCTCATTAAATAAGGAAAATAGAACCAAACTCACATTAACAAGAAACAGAGAAGTATGCTGCTTACACACTAGTTTCTGTGTCATTATATACCTTTCGAAGCATATTAACCATAGGGTAGTATCCCTGCTGAACATTGAATTAAAGTGGAGGGACCACAGACTCAAACAGAGTAATGCCAACCAAGTTCCACGTTTTTCATCCACGTGTAGTCGTTGTTGTAGTTGGTGTTTTGGACCCATACAATAAAAGGAGAGAAATTTCGCACCATCTTTTGTTAGGATGTTCCTTTCTTGAGTTTCAAGAAAGATGTGCTCCAAAGCAAAGAGATAAGGGCCATGAAAGTAAAATGAATGAAAAGAAAAATAAAAAATGGAAGAGACAATTAGATACTGAATATGTTTCGGTTCCCCGAATGGCTGAGAGACACATAAATAAGTAGTTGCAACAGTGAAGGTCATCATTATAGTAGTAAATTATGGTGCCTGTCAAAGCTAGACAAGCGCTCAATAATTTCCACATGTGTAATAAGCCAGAACAGAGTCTTTCAAAGATAGACAACAAGTATAGCTGGAAATCAAGGCTACTTCTACTTCCAACCTTGAAACAAATGTCTCAATCAATCAATCAAGGAACTAAGAAAAAATAAAAGATTTCAGATGCGACAATTTCTACCACCATAGGTGGTTTGGCTAAAGTTTGAGCTATATTATACCTCTATCTACCCTTTCCTACCCCGTTGTGCAATCTTATAGTCAGTTTGCTCACCAAGGTTTATACACTGTGTTTCAACCCATGCACTCGAGATCAAACACGTTGAAACTTCACAAACAATCCCCAGAAAATTATAAAAGAAAAAAATTAAAAATAGAAAACAATCCCAAGAAAATTCTAAAAGAAAGACAGAGAAAAATATTGTAGCAAGAATATATTCTCGTCTCACATAGTCTCATGTTCTATGTAGACTACATAGGATACATGTTTCTGTTAGCCACCATTAAAACACAACTTCCAATCTTTGAGAACAAAATCAATGGATTTAAAAGACTACAATTATCATGATATTAAATCTTACAACTGACAAAACCAATTTGAACTTTATAAGAAATATAAAAGATATTAACCTCTAATTCATTGTCATAAAATAATTTCAATAATATGAATAAATAAAAAGATTACTTGCCGTTATTCCAACATGTTGGCATTTTCAATGGCATAAAAACCTTCAAACCTTAAAAGTTACCACACAGTCCATTGCATGGGGATTAAAGATTTACAGTTAACAATGCTAAGCAGTAACATGTGTTAAAATAGGAAATTGGTCTCCACCATACTCCTCAAATGACTTGATGATCCAACACATTTGAGAGAATAGGATTGTGAACACAGTAGTATGGCAACCTTGTATCTAGAATGCATGAGAAATATATAAAGCCTTTCCTCTTTAAAGATATCTGGTGTATGATCCTGTTGCAACTGCATTTATTGCTGCCAAGATAGACAAACATTCCTGAGAAATATGTATGCAACTACATGTCATGCATACTGTAACATGGATATGCGTAGTACAAAAGTTACACGGTTCTACTTTACTTTCATAGTCAGCGGTTGACTGCACTCCAGATGAAAAGACGAGGGATATAGAATGGGAGTCATAAAAGGGTCTTTTAATTGTTCTCTATATCATTCTTTACTTCAACTCTCTAACCAAACAATGGTTAAGCAACAGACCAACAGAAATTTCAGTGTTGATAGGCAGAACATTGAACCAGGTTACAACAGGTTCTTACCATACAGAGAAATCAATTTCTAATGTTTTGCCAGGATTTACTAGTCCCTAGTTCAGAAAGAAGAAGCAATTCCTAAAAGTACGTAAAATTCCTTTTTACCAGTGTAACTTTTCTTTACGTCAATATATATCTGAAGGATTTTCTATCCCATAATTAGGAAAACATACTAATAGTCCTCGGAGGCTGCTAAATTGCTTATTCACAAAACAACTAGGTACCCCAGATTGAATGATGCCATGACAACCATGCTTTAAATGACGTTTAGTTAATCGTTTAACACGATAACTAATTGAAAACAACATAACACTAGAGATGATTGCAACAACAATTTCGAGGCAATGATCCAGGTTCAAGTGCAGTAAGATGAAATTCTGCTATTTGAGTCAAAATTTCATAAATTCACTATCCTAGTAAGACTTTAAAGAGGAAATGAGCTTGCAATATACCTGGAATGATTCCATTTATGTGCAACATACCCATAACAGAACATACAACCTAACTAGTCAGGCAAATTTACTTTCCATGCATCCTAACCTGATTATTTGACGTTGGCTCATGTATTCTCTGAGGCTTCATGTTCAAATCGATCATTTTAGCTCCCATCATGGCATGCTCATCAGCATTAGGTTCTGGCGTCAGACTCAGAGGCATCCTGTGATTTTGCTGTTTCTCTCCCATTTTTATTTTGGGCAGTGTATTTTGTCCTCTTTTAGTCTCACCTGGATCCAGAGGTTGTGAAGCTGGATTTTCTGACTTACCAGGTTTATCTCCTGGAAACTATGTTGCAAGCAGACATTAACTTTTTTTTTTTAAAACAAAATGCATCAACAAGACCCTCATAAACCTTGGCCAATTCATGTTTGCAAGGAGAGAAATACATACCTCAACTCTCTGCCTAAAAAGAAGATATCTTTCGTGTGTCCTTTTACCTCCAACATGAACTAACATATCACACTGCAAACAAAGGGAACTTCCATCTGTCTCACAATAGAAGAAAGCTGCATCCAGATTCAAGGGGGAAACAGCAAATGAGGAAAAGGAATATGAGAATCACAATGAGGATAGTGAAAGAGGAGTATCTACCAGGTGCATTCTCACAAATGTCGCAGCGCGGCACATCACTTGGACTTGCTAGACCAACCCTTACATGCCGGCTTGCTAGCTTATTACACATGTGAACCTGCCACCCCAACATAGTTTAATTAAACTGTGAGCCACTGTTTCAAAAGATTTTGACCAGGAAAAGCCAACACATAGAAGTAAACCAACTTGGATTTCATAACTACCCAAGTCCAAAGAAAGGTAATTTGATAAAAGCATTTACCTATTATGAATCAATAACAAAATAGGTGAGTTAAATTCAAGTCCTTCAATTTGAAGCACCACTTAGGCATAACAGCCCATAGGTACTTTCTGCTTTCTCGAAGCTCAGCCAATAATTCAACATTTTTAGGCATAACCGATTCGTCATAGATTTACCTTGAAAAAAGTAGGGTCATGTATAATCAAGAGCTGTAGTTGACCCTTTTCCATACTTTGGACAACGAGGAACTTTCCGACACCAAGACACGTTAGTTTTCTAAGACTCATAGGTCTAACCAGTCTTGCTTCGGAGCGGGTTGATCCACTAATGATAAAGTGTACCCAAATGCTACAACTCCGTACTAAAGGAAGGATCAAACCCTCGACTTGGTTAAGCGATGCCACACAACATTTGGTTCAACAATTTCAACATTGTTATGTCCTAGTTAAAGTTTTGTGGATGAAAAAGAGACGAAAATTTCCACTGAATGCAACAAAACTGATAAAATGAACGCAAAAAAAAAACCATAAAAGGTTCAGAAAAGAACATACTGTATAACAGGCATTGAGGGAGCAACATGAAGGAATAAGAAGCGAGGAAGAAGAAATAAAAAAAAAAAAAAAAGTATTGAATGATGAGAGTTTGCATATAGTAGAGTTAATGAAGTAAGAAAGAAAAGGGTGGAGAATTGCACCTTCTTATCACAGGCACGGCAGAGCGCGGCCTCATCGGCGGCGCAGAAAACGATAGCGGCGGCGCTCTCACAAGCATCACAAAGCGTTCGCATAATTGAAGTTGAAGGCTTTGAATTTGAAGGTGTGTTGTTTTGCATGATCCAAGAGTGAGAGATGCCTATGTTTGTTTATTTATTCTTAAAAATTCATAAGCAGTGACACAATAAATGTGTGTTTGTCAATTTTGTTGGCCTCAGAGATTACTTCTCAGCCACAAATTGAAAGCCACTCTGTCTCTGTGTGGTGTTGTGTGGCCTTGACAGCACCTCTCTTATTATTCTCCTCCACAACGATTCATCTCCCACCTGGGTGGGACCCATTTCATGCCCTTTATTTATGCTTAAACTCAAAATCTATGCTTATTTCTTTCTCCTCTTCCTTTAAGCTTCACAAAACGGATAAACAAATCCAAATAATAATAAATAATCCATCCACTTCCACACCTTTTTTGTACTGTCATAAATTATAAGTGGATTTCATTTTTAACAAATCTTCAAATTTATCTAAGTGAATTAGTTATTATGTAAAAGAATCTTAACAATGGATTATAGGGAACTTCAAGGTTTATAATCCTTATTTTGAAAAAAAAAAAAAGAGTTTCTTTATATGTGTAATTGCTAAATAGTTCTTGTTTTTTCATGTATTTTCTATTAGGAGTTTTTCTTTTTCGCTTTATACTTGTTTTAATTTTCTGTTTTTGGCTAACAGTTTAAAAATTCATTGAATTTTTTCTTCTTTTCTTTTCGTTTCCACTTCTATTCATAAACCAAACATACTATTAGATTAAAAATATATACCAAACTCAAATAAAGATGATAAAGACTGTCAGAATTTCACGTCCAGTTCATAAAATTTACTCAAAAACTGTTGCACTCTAGTTTCAAGACAATGTGCATAAATTTTTTGGGATCAAACATTCTATAATTGCTACTAACCGGTTCAATTCATTTCAGCATAAAAGGGGTAAACAACTCTTTTTCATATGGCAAGATTCAAAACATGAAAGTCATTTCCCCTCCCTTTTCTTTATTGGTTTTCTTCAATTTTTTTTCTTTATTTGTTTTCTTCAAATTTTTGGTGGAATTTGTCTACCATAAGAGAGAATGAGAAATGAGTTACCATGTAATAAAATCGAATATCAACCCAGATTATTGGCTAGGCTCTAATATCACTAATAGGTCTTTTTGAAGAGAAATTTATTGAAGATATTCAACAAATAACAATGAAATTAAGTTATCCATCTAAGAAACTGATTCTAAGAGTCAATCCAAACTTAAGAGTGAGTGTTTGTATGTCTTTTTTTCTTATGTCATACTTATATTTCTAATAGTTTCCCTTCTAAATGTGAGTTATGCTTTTCTAACATGTTTGTCCCACTTATTTATCTCAACAATTCTACCATAGATGGAAGAGGAAGACAGTTAGGAAGATGCAAAATACTTCATAGTTTCTATTTAGAAAATAAGTTATTTGTTCATGTGCAACAACTTATAATAAGGGGTGTCCCAATCTCACCAAACTAAGTTGTTTTATTTTTAGGAAAGTTTATAGTTTAGGTATTAGGTTGTCAAAATTTTGGTTGAAATTAACATTATTTAGTATAATTTGTTTCTAATTGTTTTGTTGAATGTTCAAATTTAGTTTTTTTTTTTTTTTTTATTTTGAAATTACATTGCTGTTGTACTGAGTGAACCTTAATTTTATGTTTGAGATCCAGTACAAAAATTATGTGCTACCTAGAATTTGAACAATTTTTATGATTTCTTTTACACAAAAATAAAAGGATATAATACTAATAATAAATATATTGAATTTTGAATAGTCTGGTTGGATAGCTTAAGAAGGTTATATTTTATATATTTTTGGTTGATTGCATTTTATATTAATCTTCGGATCCATATTTAATTGTAGTTAAGAAGGTTATATTTTATATATTTTTGGTTGATTGCATTTTATATTAATCTTCCGATCCGTATTTAATTGTAGTTGATTACCACTTTCATTTCATGTAACTTGAAGATCAATACAAAATGGTGCCAAAATTTTATGAAATTTAAAAAAATTTGTTTAAAGTTATGTGCCAATGAACTAGAAAAAATAAATCTTCTTAAATGGAATAGAGTCACACTTTTGATTGCAAAAGTAAGTTTATATGTATCTAGACATTACTTAAATTCTAGTGACGATTATAGAGTGTATATATGGATCGAGATTGGATTAATTTAGCATATATTAGTGTTGAGTATGAGAGAAAAGTAAAATAATTTATACAATTTAATTTGGTAGTAGTGTTGATGGAGTAAAGTTTAGATATCCTTATGTTAATTGTTTGAATTGGAGAAGGTTGAATGTTACTGAAATTAGGAAATATATTCTTTGTGATGATTTTCTTCAAAATTATACAAGTTGGACGTGGGATGATGAATTATTAGACTTGCCAAATGTGTCCCAAACTAAAGGATTTGTTGATTCCACCATGGATGACCGATTCGAGGACACCATTTGTGATATTGGTGCAGAATCTTTTGTTTAAGTGTACATGTATGAAACTATGTCTAGTGACACAAAGACTCCCTTGTATCTGGGTCAACTAGGTTCAGACGGTTTTTTAGCGACATTAAGGTTGACGAACTTAGAAACAATCAATGGGTGGACTAATAAAAGTTTTAGTAATTGTTTGCTTTACTAAAGGACAAGTTTCCAAAAGGAAATACACTACCACATTATAATTATGAGACCAAGAAGATACTTTGTCTATTGTGAATGGAGTATAAAAAGATATATGCATGTCCTAATGATTGCATATTATACCGGAAAGAATTTGAATAGTTGAAAATATGTTCGAATAGTCACTACAAAAAAAAAAAAACTAATTTTAGTGACATAAATATTCATCACTGTAAATTAAAAACATATCATTATTAATATCTTGTGAGGATAATTGAATTGTCACTAGTATACTCTTGTCACTATTATACTTGTAACAACAACAATTTTAGATGTTAGTAAATAAAGTTTTATTGTGACAAATAAAATTATCACTAATAATTTTATGTAATAATGATAATAATAAAATATTACAAATATAAAAGACAATTATGATAATAATAATAAAATATCAAAAATATATAAAACAATAATAATAAGTTATTATATAAATTAGTTATTATTATTATTATTAATTTATTATAATTGACAGTATTTTATTGTCAAAATTTATATGATAATTAGCAATTAATTGTTTCTAATTATTAATATTTTATAATTATTATTAAAAATTATGATAGTTGTAATAAATATCATATCATAATTAATTAATAGGCAAATCATATTTAAAATTTAAAAATACATATTAATTAAAATAAATAAACATAAAATATTCATTACATTTAAAAATACAACAAATAAAATATACAACAAGTACTTGAAAAATAAATATATCAAATCAAACTTAATTCTATTTTTTTATGGCAAATATCAAGAAGGAAACTTTAAGCCTAATTCAACCTTACAAAACCAGCTTGTAAAGTGAGGTTTGCATCCACTTATAAACTATTAAAATATCTCATCTCTAGTCAATGTGAGATCTCCAACAGCAACAACATAAAATGAATTAACTGGAACATTTCAGGATTTCCCAACCCCTTATACACAAAGAACAGATACAAGTTCACCATTAAAGAAAACAAAAACCACTTAAAGGGATGAGATGCAAAACAACCCATAACCACAAATATGTCTCACACCTATAATAGAGCTACAACAACAATCTGCCTCGATTTGACTTTGAACACATTGTCTCTCTACCTTTCTTTTTCGTCATTGACACACTTTATATAACTTGTGAGTGATTTGGTTTGTTCCCACTACAAATTCAAAATGATTTACCAATGCGACATGTGTTTTTAAAATTTCTTCCTAATACACTTCTACCACATTTTTCAAATTGTCCTATACATCATCAGTGAAGTTTCCCTTACTTATTTATACAACACAAACATTTCAAATCTTCTTTCAAAATTAAAAAGATATATGCACCACATTACTTAATTATAATGTACGCAACTAGCTTCATTTCATGATCTTCACTAGACAAAAGAACCCAAACGCAAGAACCTTCAAGTTTCAGCAGTGGAACAAAATCTCAAATTGCTCCATTTCATTGTCGACTCAAGCGATATCTTCTCTTGCTTACTGCCTACTGAAACAACATCCACTTCTTCAATTTTCAATCATGACAGTAACAAAGTGAGGGAAATAAAAAAGAAGATTCCAACTCATGTTGTAAATGCAGAAAACTCTAAACTCTTCAACACTCAGTCTCTTCACTATTGATACAATCATGCTGCCAAACATATATACACAATTAAAAAAAAAACATAATAAAATTATCTTTGGTGCCAATCATAATAACTAAACCATTAAAAGAAATCAAAGGAAAAATCTAATTGTGCCATTTAATTTATAGTTTATTTATATTTCAAATAGGAGATAGTGACACAGGTGTTATCATGTGAAACAACATATATGCCATGGCATGTACTGCTTTAGATTTATTCACAACTATTGGCTAAAAGGGTGTTCGATATAAATATATAGTAATTGTTAAGCATCGGGAATCTAACTAAATATCTATTACAGTTTTGAGATCAAAATGCAGATCCTCCATTGCTCCTCAAACACTAAGTGGAGATATATAATATTATAATACTGAATTAAATAATGGTGCACAAGATTGATAGTGATAATAAGATGCTTACTGTCATGGCACATCCCCAACAAGCATCTTGTCTCCTTCATTGTCCTAATAAACAAGAGTATACTCCCCACTTCCATCCAATAAGCCCGTGATTTCTTTCTCTTCATTCCATTTATTGTTAACTCCACCAGTAGAGGAATCTCTTTGAACTGAACAACAATAAGAAAAGACAAAAATCATATAACTTCATAAAGTTTCCTTCTTGACAATTAGGGATTGAAAAAAAACTGTGGAAAAACAAAATTTGAAAGTGAGTTTGTCTAAAGGGAAATGAGAAATTATAGTAAATAAATTGTTTAGCGAAACAAATTAACCATAATCATTAAATGAATTAATGGAGCCAACTCCCAAGTACATAGCAAGTCTTAAATTTGAAATAATTGCTTGTTTTTAGAAGTTAGACAATATGTAGATGTAATGCATGTTGAGAAAAATGTGTGTGATAGTTTAATTGATACAAGAGGAGTTAACACCAAAGGTGGTGGATAAGCGTACATATTTATCCCAAAATGTTACATTATGTCCAAACAAGAAAAAATAAGTTTCTACTAATGTTTAAAGGGCGTGAAAGTATCACAATAATACTCTTCAAATGTCAAGAACTTAGTATCTACGCATAATTTGAAGCTAGTTAGCTTTAAGTCTCATGATTTTCATATCTTAATGCAACAACTGTTACTAGTGGCTATTCGTGAAATTTTACCCAAAAATGCTAGACATACTATGACTTGTTCTTCTCTTCAATTTGTAGTAAAGTCATTATTAACCCTCTAAAGTTGGATGAAAACATGAGATTGTTATTATCTTGTGTCAATTAAAGATATTTTTTTCACCAACCTTTTTTGATATCATGTGTATTTACTTCTTCATTTGGTAAGAGAAATTAAGTTATGTGGACCAATATAATTAAGATGAATGTATCTTATTGAGTGTTATATGAAAATTTTGGAAGGATATGTTAAAGATAAATATTGCCCAAAAGCTTCGATGATGAAAATTTTGAAAAGGTATGTCAAAAATCAATATGGTCAAGAATCATTCCTATAAGACTTCCACCCAAATCATGACACAAAAGAAATAGATGTGTTAACGAGGGTAAACATCACTGTATAGATGCATGGACCCACAACTCATTAATACATTGGAAAATAGAAAAGTTGAAACCCAAGAATACATCACCAACTGCATTGCTACATGGGGAAGTAGATATATCTTGCATCATATGTTCATAATGAGTAAGTGAAGTTTTTAAGTCATCAAATTGTAGTCCATTACTTATAGTTGCACTGATGGTTATTTTCAATGCAGACGTATAGATTCATGGACCCACAACTCATTAATGCATTGGAAAATAGAAAAGTTGAAACTCGAGAATACATCACCAACTGCATTGCTACATGGGGAAGCAGATATATCTTGCATCATATGTTCATAATGAGTAAGTGAAGTTTTTAAGTCATCAAATTATAGTCCATTACTTATAGTTGCACTGATGGTTATTTTCAATACAGGTGTTACTAATAGCTACTTATGATATCCCTGACTGATCACACAATTGCATGGATTTTCTCATTGCACAAGAAACCCTCACATATCTCAAACACATTAATTTTATGTATTTACATTATATAAGTGTCCCCTAACCATCATTTTTAGTTATTAGTGTGTGCTCTGGATATAACATTTTGAAGATAGACCTAGTGCAAGATCGCAAAAGTTGACATGGCTACAACTCAATTTTATTAACTTTTTTCAAAATATACATTTTTTGATTTTTTTCTTTTGTCAATTAAATATGTTAATTATGTTAGTATTTAATTGTATTGTAATAAACAAACTAGAAAGTATGAACGTGGATATTTTAAAGAGGTCAGGATCAAGAAATTATTTAACTAATTTGTAATTAAATAAGATAGGTCTATTTTATGTATTAATTCAAGTTATTATTTGTTGCAATGTTTCATAAATGTTCATTTGTTTGATTTTAAATCAATTAGCTACGTGAGATTCACATGGACAACTTATTTTATAAGTTTCTACATTACAATACTTTGTAAACCTTTTTTATTTTTTGTAATTTTACCTTTCATATATGGATTTTATGTTTTGAAATTTTCAGACTCGACATTTATAATACTTTTTCCATGGTTTCATATGATATTATTCATTTTGGTTTAGTATGCAATACTTGTTATATCGATGTTTCTTAGTTATCAGGCAAGAGAGAGCATAAATTAGAAGAAAAAATTTAAAAAAATTGGAGAAACAATGACGATTCATTCCTTAATTATTGTTGTAAACCTATAAAACAACAGTAATTTTTCCAAAATAGTCATCATATATTGACCCAAAATACTCTTCATCAGCTACCTCAAATTCATCTACAATGATGTTTTTATTATTACCTATTGTTGTTTCGTGTTTATAGAATGACGATTCCAACCATTGCCAAATATAATTATTTTCAACAACAACTGAATTGGTGACAATTTGAAAATTGTCAACAAAACATATTTTTAATCATCATTAAAGACATCCATTGCACCGGTTGTCAGACCAAATAAACTAACAAATTGAAAACGTCAATTTAGCTCACAACCCAAACCCACTTCGTCATGCCTACTATTTATAATATTTTTTTATTAATATATAAGAATTAAAAAAATCAATTTTGATAAAAAAAATTAATCATTGAAAGAGAGATAAATAGAGTGTTATTAAAAACAATGCAAGCAAATTTGTCAAACAATTGTTGTATAGTGTGAGAATCTAGGAAGACCTAATGGTGAGTGACATGATAGACCAAAATCTCAACTAGGATAGAGTCTTAATGACCATATTAGGATTTGATATCATATTGAGGTAGTAAAATTTAAGTATAACTCAACCTCACTAAATTGACTCGATAAGATAAGGTTTGCCTCTAGTTATATACTATAATTTAATCTTATTTTTAATTGATGTGAGATCTCTAACACACTCATTACGCCGAAGATATTGTGCATTCATGTCGAAAACATTAAGCATGAAAATCAAGAAGAACCGAATACTGGGTGACACAATAGGTTCAAATCTCAACCATGATAAACTCTTAATGACTATATATTAAGATAATAGAATTTAAATCTAAATCAACCTAATAAACCATGTAAGAAGAGAGTTATATTACTTATATATTATAATTTAATCATTTCTAGTCTAGGTTGGATCTCATGATAATTTTAAATTAAAATCTTTAGTTCTTTAATTTTATTATTTCCATATTTCAACTTTTTTCCCAAACATTTAATTTTTCCAAAAACAATAAAGATCCTCCACTATATTTCATGTTTAATATATAAATATATATATAATTATTCAGTCCTGACTCAAAATAACTCGGCAACAACAGTGTCAACGAGGAAATCATTGACTGTGAGGGTTCTATAAGAAAAATAAACAGCAGAGAAAATGTAACTCTTTAAGGCACGTTTAAGATACTAAAATTAAGGTTCTATTTGCCCTCAACAATCTCTATATAAATTAATGCTATAAGGTATGCTGACAAAACCCTTTAGGATACGAATGTAAGACATATGCATGCATATTGCTTCGTAGTTTAGATTTTGAAAAGAAAACTTCTTCCATCTTCCCTTTTGACAACACAAATAATATTCGAGAGTTACGTTTGAATATATATATATATATATATATATATATTTCTTAATAAATATTTACAAAAAAGTAAGATGATAAAGTGAATTATTTTCTTATAAAATAAAATAAGTTTCTATAAATCAATTATATATAAGTTAATTTCAGATTACAGAAGTTTAATTCATTTTATATATATGTTAAAGTTACTTTTAAAAAATTAAAATGTAAAAAATTTAGATGTATAGGGGATGGTAGTAAATGGAATGATAACTCTTGGGAATGAATTATTATAGACTAGAGAGTGATTCGATTGAAAATTATCTCAGATGAGTAAATTAATGTAACAGATATAAGAGAATCTACGTAACAAGACTGGAGAAAATGAATTTGGAAAGGTGAGAATATTAAAAGCTTTACTATTTTATCAACCTACTGCATTAGACATGATAAATAAAAGAGGAGGACACAACATTTTTCTCTTACTTTCAGATCATTAAGCTTTATCATCAACTATGCATTTTGCATGCCAATAAAAAAAAAAAAAAAAAAAAAAAAAAAAACTATGCATTTTGCATAAAAAATATGTTGAATAAAGTAGAACCATCTTTTCTTCACATACCCAGTTATAATGAAAGCATGAGATTTATGTGGCAAATGAGTAACGGTACATTCTTACTAGTGGGTATGTATTCAAACAAGATTATTTTGAAAGACTAAAAAAGTATTATCTGATTTCATTCACATATCTCACTCAAATATCTGACATTTTTCTAATCTCATTCTAATTTTTCTCAATCTCAATAATGATAAGAGTAGAGTTCTACTTTATAATTTCAAACAATTTTTTGCAAGCAGTTATTTTTTTTCTATCATTATGGTTATATATATATATATGATGATAATAATTCAAAACTGATAGTAGAAAATAATAATCATAACTCCAGACGAATAAATGCCTATATATATACATGTATAGTTGTTTAATAAATGAAAATCGGGGTTTTTACTTGACTTTTATGTATGACGTTGTTGCCTTCTTTTGGCTTATCAGGGTTTTGAGCATTTTATTTTAACAATAAGACTACCATAGCCGTTCTTCGGTATAGTCTAAATTCATCTATGATCAAACAGTTGAAAATGCAATCATTAAAAAATATATAAAAAGTAATAAAAAAATAAATGGTTTTTTCATCATAAATAACTTATGTCCTCACTTAACTTTATTATTTTAATAATAATTTAAAATTAAATAATAGTGTAAAATTATCGTTCAACTTTTATTTTTTTTTCGCATTATTTTAGTTCTTGTAATTATCAATTAATATAGCCAACACTTTTAAAACTTATTAATTATACTATTTCAAATATAAAACTTATTATTGATTTAATAAGTGTAATGCCCCTGCACCTCCATATTTTTTTTTTCTCTTTCTCTTTTCTTCTCTCTCCCCCTCCCAAGCTTTCGCTTTTCTCTAACTTTCTCCCTCCATACATCATCTGTTTTAGAATCTGATCACATCCTGCAGTACCTAAGGAGTTAAGGATCATTTATAACCGATCAGAATTTCAAACAGAGTAAGTCCATATTTGCTCTAAAGATCCCTTAATCTCTGTTTTTCCTTAGGTTTTTGTCATCAATCTTAGTAGGGACAGTTGAGAAAAGTATTTCTCTCAACTTAATTAAGATTATACTGAAATTTGGTTTTGTTCTGATGACTTGTTCTAGATCCCTAAAGATTGGGTTAGTGCCACTAGCTAGTTTGGAGGAATTGTTTTGGGAAATTGTCACCAGGTAAGGGAAGCTAGTAACTTATTTTTATACTATTTAGTTACTTTTAAATAGAACTCAAAGATAAAAACTTGAATATGTGATTATCAGTGCTCAAGTCTTTCTTGCAGGTCTGACTGGTCCTTGAGCAC
>Ga0209489_106466_pt1 | contig 18826 bp, 9 predicted proteins | sample SiratrowhiteBW_FD_187527 | JGI IMG/M metagenome (GOLD analysis project Ga0209489, IMG submission 187527) | Root nodule microbial communities of legume samples collected from California, USA - Siratro white BW (SPAdes) (version 2) | ecosystem: Host-associated > Plants > Roots > Nodule | place: USA...
CATATATACATAAAAAATATATATATATATATATATATACATATATATATATATATATACATATATATATATATATATACATATATATATACTGATTTCCTTAAGTAAAGCAATAAAATCACTCAAGCATATTATTCAAAAATTTATACACATAACATAATCTATATATCCAAGAAAACTAAGAAAACCACATAAATAGGGACTTAAGATAGTGTTTTCACTTGAGCAAAGACATTTTTGCTAAGTAAAGTATCAGATCAAACATCCATTGAAGTAACTCAACCGACACCTCCTCTTAAGCACATATGTCTTCGTTGAGAAAGAGTATAAGATGATACTCTCACTTAGCGACTTAGATTATACCTGCGCTTGAGTGCATCCGTCTTCCTTAAGTGAGGATATTAAATGATACCTCCACTTAAGTGCATCTAATTTCTCACTAGAGCGACTAAAACAAAATTCTCACTTAATGATTCAGACAAAACATCTTGAACTAGTATATAATATTTTAAAAAGAATTAAATTATCTCCTTAAAATTTAAACCACATTCCCATATCTCTCTTCACAAGAAATTTCATTTGAACTCGTAAATGACAGTACCTTATTTATAATACATGATTTAAACATATAAGAAAAAAACTCTAGTTTCATGTGCAAAATGAGGATTTTAGACTAAACGTGATCATGGAGAACGTTAGACTCATACAGAACTGATATTCTTCAAATCGACATGCTACTAAAGAATATTAGATAAACATCCAACAAATGTTTTTTCTCATGAAAATAGAGAACCATGCAACAAATGTTCTTTAGTTTTTGCATGCAACTAGAGGATATCATATGCACATGCAACAAATGTTCCTTAGATTCAACTCAAGAGGTTTATTCTTACATGCAACCCAACAACTTCAGACTCAACATGCAATAAAAGATTATGACTTTGAAATCTTTGCACATAAAACTCTAATTTAAACTTTACCCTTATAATTATCTAAGGTAACTTTCCTCACCTGAAACTCTTCGCTCCCAATAAACTCCTACATCATCATGAAGAATGCCAAACACCTAGAAGAAGAGACAAGTAAGAAAGTGAGAGAATGAAAATAAGAGAAATGAGGTCTTACATTATTTGAACTTAAGTCTAGTTTATTTTTTGTTAATTTATTTTCATGTAATTTTATTGCTTTAGTTCAACTATGTTCCTACAAATTACATTTTTCAATACTTTTATATTTATATTTTACATTGTTTTAAATTATCACTAATGCCAAAAAAAGCCTTTTACTAGATATTTAAGACTAATTACATCAAGTAAAAATTTGAGTAGACATGAGAGAAGTAAATTTACGTTGACCATAATATCTGACATAAAACATTTAATTAAATTTCATTTTTTTTCTTTAACTTCGAACATTCTTGCTTTGTTCTGGATGACTCAGTAAGACATTAAAAATGATGTTTTAGAAAATTTTAGTACTATAGTGTCTTTTCTTGCCTTAAAGTCACAACTCTTTGTTGAAACTCCCAAAGCGAACAATATCATTTCTTTCTAAAAGGTTTTGTTTTCTCTCATACTCTTCGTTGAGCGCAAATTCGTTGGCTCCATTATTCTGGTCGCTAATCTTGTTGATGACTTTAATTCATTGGTGAAGGTGGGTGGAAAATGTGTCATTTTGTATTTGGAGACCTCCAAGCTACTTAAAAACAATCATTAAATTCCAATAATATAATGAAAATATATAGTAAACTTACTTCAATGATGCATTTGGACTCAAATACTCTAATTCAATGAGAGAAAAACACTCACCACAACGAAAAAGGAGAGAATTACATGGTAAAAAGGCTAGGAAAAAAGAAACAAATTATCCTTATACAAACATATTTTCAAGATATAACTTAAAACTCAATATTACGTTGAACTAGATACGTATCTAACGTTAATATCGAGTTTTATATTGGTCTAAAAGCCTTAAACGTGAAAAAAAAGTTATATTTGTTTAAAAAAAAATTGTCACTTACACAATTTTTTTTTATCTTTTTTTATTTTATTCATCCTATAAGATGAGTGACATGGTGGACTAACTTTTCTAGTGTAAGTGTATTGCTTACCATTATTGTCTTTTTAGTCAAGTCAATTAAATTAAATTTTATTATGTAATTATTCTATTTTCTAACTGAAATTGGTCTTTCTTCGAATTTAATTTTTTTATAAAATTAAAAAGTAATAAAATAATTAAATTTTTTCTTACATTTTTTTTATGTAAATGTTAAATTTGTGATAATAATAAATATAAACTTTGATTCTTATAGTAATGGATTGAGTAGTTGTAACGATTATGTTCCTTTAAATATAAAAAATCTTATATAAATTGAAAATTGTAAAATCTTACTAATCTAAGATTTACTAGTCTAAAAATCATATTTCACTTTTGTTAAGCTATTTAAAATATATTTTCACTGTAAACAATTATAAAGTTTATTATAATTGTTTCAAAGTTAAAAGAACGACGATATAAATATTGTATTAAATTAACATTCCAATTAATTGTATTTCATAATATTAAATACTATTAAAGTTCTATAATTTTAATATAATAAATTATTTCTAATACTAAATTATTGAAATGTTGGTTCCTAAACTGTTTGTGTTTTCCCCAGAAAACTGTCGGTACTTGCAATTTTTAAAACTTTTAAATTGGAATATTGATAAATAAATTATCGAATAGTTATATTAACAATTTTATAATTGTCGTTAAGTGTTTATCATTTATTGGTGATCTTAAACATGAACAAAATATAAATTTGCCAGCAGTATTAAATTTTACTTTCTGAATTTAGACAGAAGGGTTACTTACATTGAATTCTACAAAATCTTAAAAGATCAAATGAAATATTTTAAAAGAAGAATGATTAAATTAAATTTGATAAACAAATAAAGGTTAAAAGGCAATTTAACAAAAAAAAGAAAAAAATACCAGTCAAAGTTTTAGATACGTGCCATTGTTGGTCAAGCTGGACAAATTGACTTCTGATTTGTTTATTAATTTCGTGGAAATGTAGCTCTGGTATGCTTCTAGAATAATAATGATAATGAATTTGGTGTCAATAAAATAAAAATAAAAACCTTTGTTTTCAAAGATATAAGACGGAAAGAATATTAGTTGGTAGGTTTACGTGACAGTGGAACTTAATTAATGAATAAATCAATAACTTAATTTAAATTATAATTCGATCATCATGTCTAAATTTTATTGCCTGATATAGTATACATTTTTTAACCATTTACGTCATTTTGATCCGTAAAGACTTGTTCATCGGATATTTAATCTTTTAAAACACACCAACAATTTATTTAACATTAAAACAACTACCTCTGATTGAAAATCTGAACGTACGTAAATAATTAATCAGGGAGAACGTGAAATAAATAATTGATGATTAAATTAATCAAGACCAAGGTGGCAATTCTAACTACTTTAGATTATAGCTTGTTTGATTATTATGAAGGGGTATTTAACATATATCTCTCAATTATGAGTTTCTCTGTCGGCAGAATACAAAAAATAGTCTTCCATAATTTCCACAACTGCAAAATATTTGTTTTATAATTTTTTAAAGATTTATTTTTAAAATTTGTATGTCAATTAATTTTAACTTAGGATATATTTTTTCTTTTGGAAAAGAACACTTAGAAGAAATTGTCGCATAACCTTGACTACTATTTTGTTGGCAAGCTTTTGATCGTAGCCAAAGCACGTTGCGTTTACTGATTATCAAAATCAAACTTTTGGATTGCCTTAATAAGTGAAGGTGAACTTTTATTATTCCATGTTGGTATGGACGATTAGATATTTGAAAATTACACGAAATTTTTAAGTCCGAGTGGATTTTAAATTGATCATACAACTTTAATTAATTTTTAATCTTTATGCATAATTTTGCTGATAAATTTAACTTCCTTTTACTCATCTAACTATCTAAACAATATATCAAACCTTTTTTCCTTTTATCAGCACAATATATCAAACCTATCTATCATATTATTCAATTCAAAGGTTGTATAGTGAATATTAACTCTTTATATTATATAATTAATTTATCACTTCTTGTACTAAGAGAGATGGTAATAATTAAATAAATAAGGGTTAAATTTTTTTTACTCTCTTTATTTGATATAATTTTTAGTTTTTGAAAAATAAGTTTGAAGAAATTAGTACTCCCGAAAAATATGATTATTTTAGTCTCTTAAAAAAATTGCATTAATTTTGTTGACACATTTTTTTTATCGGAAAAAAAAGTAATATAAAAGGTATTTGGATGCTCAAAACCGGTATATAAGTTAAGTATAAAAAAATTAAAGGACTAGAAATAACAATTATCAAAATGACAATTAAAACACGTTTAAAGATAATAATAAAAAATTTAAATAAAGGGTTACTTATTTATTAGATGATAATAGATAATGGTAATAACAATGATGATTATAGTAATGAAAACAGTAATATGAAATAATGGCATCTATAATTCAATAGAGTGAAGAAACTAAACATAACTTATTTTTAAATCATGATTATTCTATATAAGATATAATTACTAATATTTATTCTTAATTAGACAACTTTAGTTTCTAAAGTTGTGAGTAGTTGCCATAGTACTTTCTGAATTTAGAAAAATGTCACATTCATTATTGAAATTGAAATCTTTTAGTTATTAGATTTCTTGTTACTAGGTCCCTTAATGGGGACGAACATCAAGATATAGAAACTATATAGTGAGTTGTACATATCAAGAAATACATGGCAATAATTTAATTTCAAGAATTTATTTAATATTTTCTTATTTTGAAGGACTATCACTATCATTTCAAGAACTAAAATTTTGATTTACTCTTAAACCTTCTTACTCTCACATTAAAAGTAATCACACATTTACGAATATAAGAACTAAAATCACAATTTTAATCTTTAATCTTGTTATTCCTACATTAGAAAGAAATTCTCACTAAATAGTCTTCTAAATAATCTAAGTACAAAACGAATTGTATCTCCCTCCTATCCTTTCTCTTCCCATTTGAAAAATATATAGCTCTCAATTCTCTTCCTCTTCCATCATCTCTCTCCCCTCTCATCTTTTTCCCTCTCTCCTAAAACTTCACAGTCAACATACATATTTTCTTATAATATCGTGGTGGCAAATGGCGTGGTAGGTTATTATAATAATCCAACTTCCATTAAATAATTTTGCAACAACCAAACACGACATTGTCCATGTTCATATATATAGTATTTCTAGTTTGTTGAGAAGAAAACCAAAATAATGTCACTAACCAAACATACCTGTTTGTCAATTGTCCTCGCGACGACTTCATATTCTATAGACAAGCATCACCCCTTTTATAGTTTTTTTTCTGACCACAATGTCCCATAAAAGCCAAAACAACTAATAAAAATTCATACTTTGACATTCAAACAGTTGTATACAACTCTTGATTTGACTATTTTAACCATGAAAGATATAATAAAGAGTATGTTTGTAATTAAATATTATAAAAAGTTGTTAAACGAATAATAGTAGTAAGAGTTGTAATGTAGGTGTAATAAAAAGGAAGTGTGACATTATTATCATATAACAAAAAAAAGTTTTAAAAAAATATATGTCGACTAAACGTGTGATTAAACTCTATGTCGTTAGAGAAATCACACTAATTATAGCCATAAAATTTAAAGATTTTGGTAGGAACAAGTCTTTTTCTCCTTTATGAACGTATTCATTCAAAAAGATGGAACTTGTGTCAAAGCCCTTAAATTAAATTTTTATACCTTAGCAACTTTGCATTATTATCAATGCAAACACCAAAATATTATCACATAGTCTTCACTCAAATCTCCTACAACTAAGGTGTTAGGTAATCTCTCATGCAAGAGAAAGAGAAGCTCAAGCACACCTACTCCATTTCTTCCCACATTATAAATTCTTGCACTCATTGCTCTCTTCACGTACTCCACTTCCTCTAACCACCAAAACCATGGCTACCAAATTCCTCTTGTCGTTCCTTCTCATCTCCTGCTATGTCCTCTCAATCTCAGCAGAGAAAGAAACAGGTTTCGTGGGCTCAGTAGACCCCAAGTCCTTAAGCTACAAGAAGAAGCACACTCTTAGCCACTTCAAGTTCTATTGGCACGAAATCTTCAGTGGAAGCAACCCCTCCTCGGTCAGAATCATTCCACCACAACCAAAGTACACCACAACCACCAGCTTCGGTTCGGTTGGAATATTCGACAACGTGTTGACCGCAGGACCCGAGCTGTACTCCAAGGTGGTGGGAAGTGCTGAAGGGTTGTACTCCGCCACTTCACAGAAGGAGTTTGCCCTTTTGGTGATTTCGAACTTTGTGTTGACCGAAGGAAAGTACAACGGTAGCACCATCACGTTCGCGGGGAGAAGCCCCATTGCTCAGAAGGTGAGGGAGATGCCTGTGATTGGTGGCACTGGTGTTTTCAGATTTGCCAGGGGCTTTGTTGAGTCCAGGACTCTGTCGTTTGATCCCCAAACGAGGAACAACACGATTCAGTACGACGTCTATATTTACCACTAGTTGTTGTGTTTTTAAGGATGTTGAGGAGTTTGATCATCGTTGTTGTTCTTGGAAAAGGCTTTAGTGTGCCACTCTGTTTCCATTTATGTTTCCTCTTTTGAGGTATGAAATAAAATCATGTTTGAGCAAGTTTAATAATCTTGATATATGTATGGAATACAATTCATAATGGTTAGAGTTGGATAAAGTATTAATATATATGTAAGGTATATAAATAATGGATATAAAAGGTAAACTTTTGTGTGGAAAATTGAAATCAATGTAAAAAATAAGCAATAAGAGTATTTTTGTTCTTCTAAAATCTAGTTTTTATACAATAAAACAATTATATGAAAGGATATTTATTTTATATAAGCTAAATTTAGTTTATAAAAAGCTAGTTTTGATTTTATTTAAAGGTTTTTTTATGCGTTTATAGAAAAATTATAAGACAATCATTCATGTCATATGTTCAATTGTTTGAGCATAAAGCGAGATACTATTCAAGTCTGAATGCTACTATACTACACCTTTTAAAAAAATAATATTTTGCCAGAATTGCTCAGCAAAGAGGAAAAGTATTTGTAACAGACATCAACAATTAAAAAATGCTATTTCTTTTGTTAAACAGGCATGTAATGTACCCTATCAGGTCTAAAGGTTTATAATTTATCTGGTCAGAGTAAGGTGATTCAATGGTAGGCTGACTAAAATCCTTAATTAATTTGCTCCTAAAAATATTGTTGAATAATAATACTATTTTTATTCACAAAACAATTGAAAGAAAACTACTAATTAACCTCTCTCTCTCTCTCTCTCTCTCTCTCTCTCTCTATATATATATATATATATATATATATATATATATATATATATCCAGAATATAAGAAGGCCTACTCAGAGACTATTTAATAACATTTTTGGTAATTGAAAATCTTAAATACTTGTCCTTCAAAAGTTTATCGGAACTATTTAAGAAATAATAGTCCAAGATCACTAAATAATTTTTTTCCTAACCACTTTACATTTTCTAGTTATTTTAATTTTTTTATTGAAAAATAATTTTATATTAATGTAACAAAACTTCGTGTTCTTTAACAATAAATATTTATATAATATTTACATTTATTATAACATCATTATACATCTCAGTAATTTCATTAGTGAAAACATACAAAAATTACATAATACATATGTATTTTATAAATTTAGATATTTTGAAAGTTTCTAAATTTAGGTATTTTATAAGTAATTTCTAATTTATCTTTCACCAGTAAATTATTTATTATATACTATTATAAAAAGATAAACATAGTAGGTATCAATAAATATCACGTCTGAATAAATTTCTACAGTCAATTTACACATGCTGATATGTTTGGTATTCCACAAGTCCTAATTGCGGGACCAAACTGTTCTCACTTTTGACTGATAAATTTCAAAGACACTCAGGGGTTGACAAGTTGTTTTCATCTTTTAGTTTTGTAGCTTGTTTTCTTCTAAGTCCAACTCTGTTCCAGGCTTAAAAATATTTTGTTAAGTTTGGTACCTCCATTTAATCTAAAATTAGTCCTATTTTACCATTAACTTTTACCCAATTTATCCTCAATTTTCAATTTTGTAAATCTTATCGTAAGAAAGTCCAGATATATACATTTTAATAGCTATCTATTAAATTAATAAATTTGTACAAATTTGTATAGGATATATTGATTATTAAATTGATATTATATATTAAGGCACTATAATTTAGATCTAATGCTATAAAATTAGTTAACTAACGAGAGGTTTCCTTTTTTTTCTTTATATTATAAATTTGTTTTATCTTTAATCAATATAAGATTTGTAACATACATCTTTACATGGAGGATATTGTCTATTTACTTCAAGAACATTGAGTATAAAATGGAAGGGATCCTAAGTCTAAATATTAATTAAGATAGACTCTTAATAACTTTGATACCATATTAGGTTATGATATCATATTAATGTAATGAATTTAAATCTAACTTAGTCTCACAAAACTGACTCAATAAGGTAAAATTTGTCCCCACATTAATAAGAGATATAAAGATAATACTAATTTATAATATAGTAAAGATAAACCTCACCTTATTGAACCAGTCTTATAAGATTGATCTAGACTTAAATTTCACAACCTTAATATTGGAGTTATTACCTTCACATAATATCAGATTTATTCATAATATGATATTAGAATTATAGTGAGAGTTTATAAATAAAAAATACTTAATGATATTTCAATGGGCTGAATCTTTACAAAAGTACTATCAACTTTTGTAATACTTATAATCATGGTTATTTTTCATGTATTCTTTTACTTATCTTATTGATTTATAGTTTATGTTCATACGTTCCATCATATTCTTCTCGTTTAATTCACATCTAATTCTTTTTACTTATTGATAACACCACAATAAAAATAACTAATAACATTTTCTTAACTTGATAGAATGTTTGTATAAAGAAGTTCCTTTCCTCTAAACAAATTTTAAGTGCAATGTTAGGCATATCCACATTCTTTAAAGAAAAGCATACTAAAGACTTTAGCCTGTAATCCTTGCCAGACATAACTCTAGAACCTACACTTGCATATGTAGATGTATCTAGTACATTTATAACAGGTCATCACATACACAATAAACATGAGAATAAACTTATTAAAAAAAATTATCATAATATGAAAAATCACTGATAATTTATTTAAATAAGGACAATGCATAAAATATACATTATATGTTATGCATATACCACATACTTATATATGTTTTCGAATCACACACGAGTCTTATCAATGACTAACACCTTTACAATTTAAGCATTCTTCATTACCATTTGTTTAGGATAAGTTTAAAGTATCTAATATTTGTAACTTATAGCGTGTTAGATGTGCAATTAACTCTTTTTCAGCTTTTCACCAACAGATGACTGTATAACTTAGACCATCAGTGAAGTCAATGATCTTTTTATAGGTTCTAGTACTTTATACACCCTATTTTACTGTGATCCACAAATAATACCATTCATTACTCGAGTTTATACTTCACACGACATATAAACATGTCATTCACATACATACATACGAAATATATATATATATATATATATACATATATATATATATATATATATATATATATATATATATATATATATATATATAACTTAATACATCATTTGACCATTATTACATCTTGAATATGGAGAGTGTAGAATGATTGTTGTATATGAAAAGGACGATGCAAATTACAAATAACTATTAACAATTCTATGAAAAGGATACATGAACGACCAAATAATATTAGAGTGCGAAAAGTTATAGAGACTGCACAATTGAAAATTATATTAAAGGAACTTGTCACCATCTACTATGGTCGTATAATGCCAACTAAAGTAACAACGCAATTATTTTTTTTAAAGGTGTACTCGAGTTAAGGAAAAGGTTAGTTTGCGTTGACTTTGTTCTTTGAGTAGATTATAACAATACTTGTTACAAACAATATAATATTAGATAATTTAAGTCTTTTTAATAATAATAATAATAAAAAAAGATTAAATTTTGACTTACTTAGCTTATATAAAAAGCATAATAGCATTCGTCAAATTCAATTATGTGAAAAATAAACTTCATGTATACCAGTGCAAAATGTTAATTGGTGCAAAATAAACTTCAATGTATACCAGTACAAAATGTTAATTGGTGCAAAATAAACTTGATGTATACTAGTGCAAAATGGTAATTAGTTACCGTATATAATGGACATAATCATTATACAATTTCTTCTGTTATTTACTAATCTAATATATTTTTTTTTAAAATAAATAAATTGTGTTATTAGAATACGATTTCATGTGAAAAATCATATCATAGTAATACGATTTCAGTAAAAGTTAGACATGTAATAGAAATCATGAAGCAAGAGGATGAATTTAAGCGATTTCAAGCGAAATTCATAACAGTGGAATCATGGGATAGTGATATGACTTTCGTTTAATTTTTGAAGACAAAATCATGCCATGTGACAATTTTAGTTAGAAAGTACTGAAGAGAATCATACCACTGTGGAACGATTTCAATTAAGAAAGTATTTTCCTGTTTCAAGTTTTATGTTTCGGAATTTAGAAAAATAATAATATTAATTAATTTAAAATGAGAAAATGAAAAATATATTATTCAACAAATAATTAATTTATAAAATTGTGTCTGATAATTGATTTAAAAAATATTTTAAAATGTTATTTTATTATTTATTAATCATAATCATTTAAATGATAACAAATATTAAAGTTTAAAATGGAATAAAATATATAAAAATATTAGTATGATTTATAGCTTAACAAAATCTATAACCATTAAATTAGAAGAACTTTTTTTCTCATATTATATTATGATTATTATATTCTTATTGTTATCATTATAATAATAATAATTATTATTATTATAATTATTATCATTATTATTATTACTATTACTATTATTATTATTATTATTATTTTTCTTCTTATTTTTAGAATCATTAAAATTATTATTATTATATTATTATTTTATTATTATTACTATTATTATTATTATTATTATTATTATTATTATTATTATTATTATTATTATTATTGTTGTTGTTGTTGTTGTTGTTGTTATTATTATTACCAATGAAATAAATCTGTCGCTAACTTCACGCGTGATTTATTGACAGAAGATATTTATCAGTAATCTGACGATCAATTTATCAACGAAAAAATTCTGTTGATAATTTACTATCGATTATTTTAGTTTTTTTGTAGTTTTGATTAGATCTTTGCACAAGACACATGAAAAATTGTTGTTGATTCTTTCTTAATAAAGCAACAATATCTTGAGAAAATTGATGACCACTTGCTAACATAGATACAACCTTTGTACTTTGCTCAACAAACCATGAATTCTTCTTTCAAAGGTCATCTTAACAAGAGCACAAATGGGTAAGGATTGTCGTCAATTCAAGATAGAATCCATGCATTCAACCAAATTATTTATCATATGCCCGTATCGTTTGTTGTTGTCATAGGTCTGAGTTCACTTTTCCAGTGGTGTATGATTTATCCACAAACCTGCCTGATGGAATTCTACTCGCAACGTGATTAACTTGGCTTGAAGTCTAGACTGTTTCATTTCATTTGGGAAGATAATTGTATTACTCATCCCAATCACCGAATTCCATGGTAAAAGCCTTCTACTTTACAATCTCGACTTTTTTATATGTGACACTATAATCGTACTAGTCTTTTATCTTTGTAATCAAAATTTTTACCGCGATGGAAGGATTTGTCCTTACAGAGTTGACTATGATTAATGCAATTTGGTGTGAATCCAAGTTGATGTGATCTTAGGATAATACAGTAGACAGACTGTTATAAGGCACTTCAATTCGTTTAATCTACCATTGGTTTCGATATTTATTATAAGATGCTCGAATTCACCATTGAAAACTGTTGTTATAGTGAATGTATTTGGCGACATATCTGTCAATCTTTGATTTTACAAGCCGAATTTGTACCGTTGCTGAATGTGGAATTGTTTGATTGCAAATACAATTGACTCTTTCGAATTGAAACACATGTGCTCAGAAAGATCGCATTCAAATTCGTTGTTGTTGTAGTATTTGACTGTTATGGATGGATTGTGTTTGTGGGGCCATCATCTTCCATGTCCACATATGCATCTTCATCTTTTGAAGTAGAATCAATTATCATATCTAGGATAATTGGTTCTTTCTTAGGTATTGTAGAACTGCTAATACCTTGAAAATGGTCCATCTCAAACTAAGAAAATACAAGATGTTATTATCGCAAAAATATTAAAATATATCAATCCATTAATCCATACAAATAGAACAAACGCATACCTAAAATTGATGGAACTTGTGAATACATAATTAATATTCAACGAAGAAATTTTGATATCGAATTCGGGTACCAACATCACCTATCTTATCTTATAAAACTTACTGTATTAGGTTCAATTTTCCTTTTTGAATTACTGGATCAGTTCCATTTTTACATTTATTGTATCAGTTACAATGCAACTGAAGTGAAGTTGTGTAACTGAAAGAATTCGAACAAAACCAAGCACAATGGAACCCAGCTAGTTGAAGGTCTGAATAAGACAAAACAATTCAATATTCATGTTGCGCATGGGTACAGAGAGAGAGAGACAGCTCGAGGTGTCGCATGGCACTGCAACAGTGGAGAGTCAACTAGTCAAAAAGCTATTTTTGAGATTTTCTACAGTTAAGTATAACCTGCTCTGAATTGATTGCTTGTGGAATCTCAACAAACTGCAAAAGCTATTTTACGTTTTGAATTGTCAATCAATGTGATGTTTTCTATAGAATTATGTCTCATTAAGTAGAGGGTCGAACATGCATTCACTCGCACACTACCTCACTGCCTTTGCTCTATTCGTTTTGTGTGTAAAGTTTAGTTCACCTGCTACCTATAATTCTCAAAGAAATGCTTCTTCTTCCAACCCCCGTAAGAGAACCAAGAGAGCCATGATCAAACAATCTGGGTCTGACAGTGACAAGAACGAAACTGATTACCTTGATAGGTGGTTCGTTGGAAATCACGAGAGCATTGAAGAGTATTACAAGTTGTATAGCAAGAAGATTATCATTACTCCTAAGGTGCTGAGCCTTGAGTGGCTTAAGGAGAAGAAGCTTGATGAGGTCTGTGACATGCTCAAGTTTTAGAAGCTGGACAAGTTCTTAAAGTTGACTGGGAACACGTACCCAGATTTGGTTAAGGTGTTCTTGACCAACATGTGGTATGCGAGGAGAACTTGTACTCACAGGTGAAGGGCATTGATATAGCAATGAATGAGGATGTGTGGTTGAGTGTCACTGGCTTGAGAAATGATGGTGTTGTTGTGAGTAGAGGGAACACAACAGAACTGGGAAACTTTAACAAGGTTCAGTTATACAAATCTTGCTTAAGGAACCAAGAAATTGCCTTGAGGACGTTCAACATAGGAGGACTTGCTGTTATACCGAGCATTCTGGCCTATATTGTGATTTGGCTGTTGACACCTCGTGGTTTCAACCATGCAACATTGACTGAAGAGGATCTTATCCTCATGTACTACCTCATGAATAAGATCAAGGTCAACTGGGTTAATGTGATCCGTGAGCATCTGTTCAAAGTGGGGAAGAAAATGGAATATCGCATTCCATATGTGATATTACTGTCAAGTTTCATTAAATACTTTGAAATAGATATGGAAGGCGAAGTTACTAAAGAGGTTAATGCTCTGAACCAGATTTCAGCAGTCAATCTTACCAAGATTGGTTTGAATAAAAATGAAGAATGAAAAGTAGATCTGCAAGGTTGATGAGGAATCTGCTGCTCAAGATGATGATAATGAAGAAGAGTCAACTGATGATGATAATACTGAAGATGAAGATGAGGACAATGCCATGAATGATGAACAAGCTGGTACTGAAGGTGAAACACCTACTGCTCCTACACAAGAATCGTATTCCAGGTTTGAGCAACTGATGATCAATCAATTGAATAACATGGAAAACCAGAATCGGAGCCACCACCAGTATTGTGAAACACACTTCCAGTTCATTGAGACTCAAGTTGACGATATTCAGTCCAAGATGGGGACTTTGTTCTTTCCAACAGACGAATAGAAGCATATTTTGTATATGTAGTGGTGTCTTCTCTTCTATTTGATGAAGTCAATGGGAGAGAATTAGGAGTGTTGAGATTAGGAAGTATTGTTGTGTTGTGGTGTCTTGTGGTCTACGAGTCTAGATTGATGTTGCTAGGTGCAATTTATTATCTATTGGTTGCTTTTACTACTGTTTACTGTTTCTGTTGTTACTACTCTGATCTGCTAGTTTATCCAGCCACAATCCAAATTTCAATCTGTTATGGTTGTATCAGTTTGGTGCACGATATGCACTCATGGATGGTTATCATGTACTCGTGCTTATTATCAATGAACTTTGTTATCCTTTATGTTACTGTTTACTTCAGTATGTTTTGTGAAATATGATTAACAAGATATCAAATTATGGGGGAGCTTTGTGAAAGTCAGTAAACTGTTTTACAGAAGAACAAACATGTATTTCAACTCAACACACCTTTTTTTGTCTTCATCAAATTGGGGGAGATTGTTAGCACCAGTGAGTTGTTATGAAGATTTGATGAAGCCAATCATGTGATGAAGTTCAAGACCTTGTGATTATATGTGGACTGCTTGGAGCTTGCATGAAGATTGGAAGAGCTCGGTCTAAAACTTAGGATTGTGTGTTGTGTGTCAAGTTTGAGTTCAAAGCAATGATGCATGCAATCTTAATCAAGGATAAGCTCCATAAGTGTTTTCTGATTTAACAAAGGATTTGAGAAATCATTAAAATCAGAACTTACATTTTGAATAACTATTTTAACTAAATTGAGAAAAACAATCGACTGTTTGACAAAACAATCGATTGAATTTTAAGACAATTGTCTATAAATAGTTGGCGCTTGTTTGAAAACAAACATGAAATCATTCTAAATCACTTTCTGATCAAGAGCTGTGAGTTTTCAAAGAGAGAAAATCGCCTTCTTGTTTTGTGATCAAGATCATTCAAACTCTTTCATCAAGAACTATTTTCTGAATACTGCTGGAGCTTTGAATTGACTGGGACTGATACATCACTGATCTGATCATCAGACTAAGCCTTCAATACCCTTTCTTCATTACTTTTATAATCTGTTGTATAGAAGTGCTTGTGTTGCTGTGTTCGTGATAATTGTTTCTTTGTATTGAATTAAATTGTATTGTGAATTGCCTGGTTTGGTAATTCTGTGTGTACAGGGGGTTCTGTACAGTTTGTAACTTGCTGAGGGGATCAATAAGGTGTATTCTAGAATATACAGTGGAGTCTGTATAGTTCCAGGTTCTGTGGTAGGTTTCAATAGAGGGTTTGCTGCGGGGAGCAGTGTATTCTTGCAAGTTGCAAGTGATTGAATTGGTGTAAACTGATCTGGTTGATCTTTTATAGTGGAAATCCTTACTGTGGAGTAAGAGACTGGACGTAGCCCTTGAGGAAGGGAGAACGAGGATAAATCTGCGTGTTCTTGCTGTTTCTTGCTCACTTCTTTACAGTTCTTGCTGATTTTCTTGAATTTTTCAGAATCTGATAAATTTATTTAACTGGATTAATTGATTAACTTTCTGATAATCGTTTAAGTTTTCTTGAAATCACTTAATTCTTTTGAAGACAATTTACTCAACTTATTTCTGAACCTGAATTGTTTTCTAACTCACTGAGTTTACTGTTCAATAACCAGATTACCATTTTTTGTAAATCAACAATTTATCAATTCATTGTGTTCATTGTTCATTAATCTATTTTTCCAAAATAGTTGACTTTTCACAATATTTGGTTAAAATCAAGTTTCATATATTAAATAGACTTTGTCTTGATTAATAAAAGGTTTTTAAATCAATAATTCAAATCAAACAAAAATTTGATTAAGTTCTTTGATTTCTTGAATTGATCTTCAAGAATAGTTTTTTTACAGTATACTGTTTTCTTTCCAGAATAATATCTGTTTCTAGTTTACTGATTTTGTGTGATTGTTATTATTCTGGAATTTGTTTTGAACCTTTGCTAATTGCTTTTCATATCATCTTTAATAGTTTCTTTAGGCTTTGTTTGGTTGGGGAAGTGAATTTGAGAGGATGGATTTGAAGGGATTTGAGTGGATTGTGTGTGGATGAGAGGGTTGTTTGGATTAATGGATGGATGGTAAGATTTGAAGGGATTTGAGGGGATTGGTTATGAAAGTTTGGGATTGATTTGATAGATGTTATAGATTTGTTTTTATTTTTTTAATTGATATATTTCTGAAATTACTAATTAACCCATGTGACATAAGATGGTAAAAGATTAAAATGAATTAAATTAAATTGATTTTAATATAAAAAAAATATAGAAACTGAATTAACTAACTAGATATTTTTTAGTAGGTTGATAATGATTTTAATTAATCCAACCCCGTGAACATCCTTATTTTTGTGTGTTAATTAAACATTAAATAAACATATTTTCATCGATAAAAAATAAAAAAGAAGAATAAATAGAAAACAATATAATATTTATAATATACTTTTATTATTTTTTTTATAAAGTAAACAATTTTTGGTGATTTAATTATTTTAGGTCAATAATATAATTATGAATGGATAGATTGTATTGAGTATGGATAGATTGAAGGAAGATTAATTATATTATAGCTCTTTTGGAAAAAAAGAAAGTATTATGAATGAAAAATATATATATAATTATTGAAATCAATTATTTGAAGAATTAGGTATAAATCAATTTATTTTTCATATATAATATATATATTGTTACAAACCCTAAACCCACTTAAAAGAGTGTTTTGTAATTTCAAAAGTCATAGGTATTTCGTAATTTCCACTTCATTTACAAGGGCTATTTCGTAATTTCGCTCTTCATCCCTTCAAATCCCTGTAAATCTCTTTAGATGAGCGAAGATCAAATCCTACAAATCTCTCCTCAACCATCCTCCCAAATCAGGTCAACCAAACAACCTTCATCCCCTCAAATCCATCTTCTTGAACAGTAAATCCCCTCAAATCAGTCCAGCCAAACACAACCAAGATTTTTCATTCCTCACATTAAAAAGTAATTTTGCGAAAATTTTTAAAGGTGTTCAATTCACTCCCCCTCTTGAACTTGGCCAAAACTTATTTTACACCACTGAATCCTCTCCTCCATCCAATCAAGATGTCTTGTACACTTTGGGTTTATCTCCTTCCATGCACTTAGACTTACCCTTGTGCTCACCTCGACCAAAAAAACCGTCCCACTCAATGGTCACAAGATCTAAAAATGACATCTTTAAATCGAAACAACTTCACCTAGCCACCAAATTTCCTTTATCCAACTAAATTAAACTTTTTTATCTTTTTTCAGACCTTGAAGCATTCTAAATAGAGGCAAGTAATGTCGAAAGAATGAAATATATTACTTGTCAATTGTATATAGTTCCTTGTCCCTAAGCAATCAAAGTTCAACATTATTGGTAATAAGTGGATTTTTCATCTCAAGCGGAATCTTGATGACTTTATAACTCGTTATAAAGCTCGTCTTAAAATCACATTCTTATATATTTTACAGATGAATCTTCGTTCAATTGATTGTGCCTATTTTATTCTTAAGAAAGCCGACCCCTACTACTTTTGGAAGGTTCTAACTCAACTTAGATAAAAACAAATCAAGAATTATCAATGATCTTCTTATAATCGTGTTCTTGTTAGCTACGTCAAACTAAAACAGCCACCTAAGTCGTATAAATAAGAATAAATAAGACTTTTAAGTTTTTATTTGGATCTAAAGGTAAATTTGAGTCCATGGATTTAAGATAAAAGATTCAAACAAAGTTGAGAGTTTTATAAATTAGAAAAAAATGATAAAATTTAAAAAGAAATAAAAAGAAAGTATATGAAAATTTGTAAATGATATAATAAAATAATTGATATTTTAATTATTTTTAATATATAAAATTGTAAAATTATAAATCTATCTTTGTCATTAAAAATAACTAAAAATAAAATATAATTAATATTTTTTATGTAATTAATAATATTTTTTTTAAAAAGTTATCAAAATATTAAATTACGTAATTTTTTTAAAATTGAAATTGATTTTAGAATAAAATATGATTAGTTTATTAAATGAGATTGACTAATTCTTTAAAGTTTAACATTATGAGAGTAAATTTTTTAAAAATATTTTTTATATTAAATTTAAATAATATTATTTTTTATAATAATAAAAAATATTATTATATAATTTATTTTTATTTTAAATAATTATTTTCATTTTTATTGGATTATAACTATATTTATATTATTATTTATTTTATTAATAATAATACTTAATATTTTTATTATAAAAATTATATAATATTCAATATTTTTATTTTTTAAAATATTATTTATTGTTATACTATATAATAGATTAATACATATACATATATAATAATATAAAATTAATGTAATTAAAATTAAAAGAAAATGTATATGTATAACTTTTTTATAAAAAATAATAACTAATCGATTATATAAAATTTGATAATCAATTACGTTTAAAAGTGTTTTATATAATCGATTATGTAAATTGATAATTACATAATCGATTATGTTTAGAATATATATATATATA
>Ga0209489_106467_pt1 | contig 18822 bp, 7 predicted proteins | sample SiratrowhiteBW_FD_187527 | JGI IMG/M metagenome (GOLD analysis project Ga0209489, IMG submission 187527) | Root nodule microbial communities of legume samples collected from California, USA - Siratro white BW (SPAdes) (version 2) | ecosystem: Host-associated > Plants > Roots > Nodule | place: USA...
TATATATATATATATATATATATATTATATAATAATAGAGATCTACATCCAGCCTACAATCCCAACCCACATAATGAAATGTAAGCCTGGTCCTTAAAGAAAAACTAAATTATTTTATCTTGTATTATGTTTTGCTTTCACTTTGAATACTTTCGCCAAAAACCTCATTTGTTTAGTAAACTTCTAAAGGAAAATTATAAATTAACAACAAAATTATAAATTAAGAGCAAAAGTGTTAAAAACAGCACACTGAAAACTGATATTGATATCTAAAATTTTAAAATTAAAATCCAATTTTAAAGTGTTGGATTCAGATATAAGTATAAAAAAACATCTGTGTTATGACAATTAATCCTACTATACTAATAATATTGATTTATTTACAAAAGTAGTGTAGATTTATTTGGAAATTATAGATATGGGCAAATTTTAAAAAAATTACATAATTAGGTAAGTCGTGCTTGGAGGCACGTTTTAGGATGAAGAAGTCGTGTTTGGTAGCACGACTTCAGTATGCAGCAATTTCTTTTTTCCGTCTTATACAAAGTCGTGTGTGTAAAAACGACTTTTTGCCAGGAGTCGTGCTAGGAAGCACGACTTCTACATTAATTTTAAAAAAAAAATCTCTCACAATTATACTTCATTATGATTTATGGATTTTTTCTTGCTGTACAAAATGTTCATGCAATATTATTTTATATTATTTTGACAGTTTAGTATGGGAATAGACAACCTTCAAAAATTACATTGCATGCAGCAAAATGACGTCATACATGAAGAGAACATTACCTTACAATTGTCCAATACAATAGAATTGAACACACTAAAAATAGAAAAAAAAAAGTATATTCTTAACAATAATTAAACACCCATAAAATATATAAAAAATTTCCTCTTATTCTATTATATTTTTAAAGTGCTCTGTCCAAATCGCGACTTCCTCTTCTTAGATCCTAGAAAAAATACGTGAAGGGGTCTACTAGTTCATGTTCAAAAATATTTTATGGGTGTTTAATTATTGTTTAAATTATACTTTCTTTTTCTATTTTTTAGTGTACTCAATCCTATTGTATTGAACAATTGTAGTTCCATGACGTCATTTTGCTGTATGCAATGTAATTTTTGAAAGTTGTATGTTCCGTACTAGGCTGACAAAGCAATATAAAATAGAATATAAAATAGTATTGCATGAACATTTCAGTATAATGAAAAAAAAAATCTATAAATCATAATGAAGTATAAATGTGAGAGTTTTTCTAAAAAAAATAATGTGGAAGTCGTGCTTCCTAGCAAAACTTCTGGTTGTCTAAAAAAACTCCAAAAAGTCGTTTTCGCACACATGACTTTGTATAAGAAAAAAAAAATTTGTGTATACTGAAGTCGTGCTACCAAGCACGACTTCTTCATCTTAAAACGTACCTCGAAGCACAACTTACCCAATTGTATAATTTTTTCTAAATTTGCCCATATGTAATTTGCAGATAAATATGCAACACTTTTGTAAATAAGCCAATAATATTATTACGAACTGAGTGGTTTTGCATGTCCTACCCGTTGTTTTCATTTTTAAAGAAAAAAGCACCCTATGAACAACTTAAATTTTGAAATTAAAGGAACACCACCATTGTGCTTTCCGTTTTCCTTGGGAGCTTGGTTTCTTTTAAATCAAACAATCATCACACAGATATGGAAAAGCGTACATGCTACCGTAAAAAACAAGAAAATCACGGTCACAGTTTTGGTCAAAAAGAAAAGAAAACAATATCTGTTCGTCAAAACGGAACATCAACGCATCAGGATTATCAGTTACTTTGTCTCATTTCTGTGTAATAAACTAAAATAATCATAGATAAAGTTTAAGATCAAACCCTAGCGACAAGATTGCATCATCATCTTCCTACCTACTCCAAAAAAAGTAGCATAAAGTTCATAACTCAGGTAGGTCAATGCAATTTAAAACACTTTTACTGACAAACTTACAATTTAACAAGAAAAAGGTTACGAGGGTGGTGGGGGAGAAGGGGTTGGAACGAAGATATATAACGATAATGGAGGAAAAGATTTAGTCTCAACAAAATTAACGGGTGTCTGGTTGATTTGATTCCAACAGAGACAAGAAACATCATCGTATTCAATCGGTTACAACTCATTTGCTATAGAAGTGTTGTTAAGGTAATTGTATGAAACAAGAGGCAAAAGAAAGCAAGAAATGCAGATAGAAGAGTGAAAGTACGTGAAGGTGGCAGCGGCATTGTACTCCGAGACATGTCATCGGTGAATTCTGGGCCCGTATCTGAAAAATATACACCACCACGATCATTGGGTCCTCTCGTCCACATTCCCAGATTATTGTCCCTGTTCATAGTTCAACCATGTGAAACATAACTAAAATAACGGAAGAACAAACTGATGAAAAAATCGTTGTTTTTTTTTCATTTTTAATCGATGCGGGACTAAAGTAACCTTTCGATATACCTGGCAACGCCGAGAACACCAGCGGACATGGTGAGGAGCGAGATGCGATCGACGTTCTTAGGCTCAACGCTGTACGCATTTTGGTAGTTAGCTCCGGCCTCACCTCCGGAGGCCACGAAAAACGCGCCGTTCAGCATCACATCCCCTTCCGACCGCCAATTCCAGCCGCTCCACTCCCCTTCTCCGGCGTCCAGCCGCTTCGTAATCTGTTTCGCGTCGGGATCCTCCGGCGCAGTGTAGCGGTTTCCCTGGCTGTTGATCGTGGGCCTCGCACTTCCCCCGATGGCGTACATCTCCCATCGCGTGAAGTCGTTGTTGACCACGTGGATGTACCCTAGTCTGCACCGTGGCATGCGCTGCACCAGATTTTCGCCGAAGTGGTTGAACGCGATCGTCACCTGCATCCCCGAGTCCGGCAGGTAGTGGTCGCTGTGGCCCAAGAGCATAACGTCGTTGTGGTGCGAAAAGTGGTTGTTGGAGATCGTTATTGCGGTTGAACCCATGACGGCGTCTATCAGACCGTCCTTGCACCGCGATAGCGTGCAGTGGTCGATCCAGATGTCGCGCGAGGAGAAGATCGAGATTCCGTCGCCGTCTGATTCCGTGCGGTACCCGTAGTGCTCTGGACTCGACCGCACGTTAGCATTACCTGACAATAGTAATAATCACTACATGTTTCTTCTTTCTTACTTTTTGTCACTTACGTGGAAAAAATGAACGTTGGAGGGAAGCAGAAGCAAAGCGGGAAAAAGCATTACTATTTATCCATTGAATCTAACTTTGAATCTTACTTTATTGCATGTATAAAGCAAAGAGGTCCAATAAATTTATGGTCAAAGTTCAATATTTTAATTCTGTTTATTAAGATATTTGGCACACCCAATTAGTGTTTCACAAAATCAAAGTAGAATTTTTCATTTACAAATGAAATGACCCTTTTTATTGTTTTAACTGATAAGACAGAAGGTGACAAAAGAAGTTCCTAAAGTGAAATCTTGACACTATTTTGAGCTTTCACACTGACATATTTTCTCTTGTTTGGCTAAAATTACTGAATTGTTAGTTTCTGTTAAAACTAGGAAAAAGAAGAGCACTAATGTTACCAGAGGGATGGCAATGGTGGATGTGAATGTTGTGTATGATGACATTGCTAATAAGCTGAAGAGTGATGCAGCCTCCACCCACAATGTGCACATCAGCGCCACGTCCATCGATGGTTTTGTAGCTATTGAAAATGAGTTCCTGAGAGAGCTTAATCATCATGTTGGTGGGGAACACGATCCACAGTGGCTCATTCTGTATCACTGCATATCTAAGTGTTCCTGGTTTTGGGTTCACAGGGTCCTCATCAGACGAATCAGTGACTATGTAAAATTGCCCACCTTTTCCACCCTTTGCGTTCTGCCCAAACCCAATTGCACAATCAGCTAGCCTCTGCCTGTTGTTGGCCCAATCCGGGTCACACTTCCAACAATCATCAATGGGGTTACCTGTGAGACATGATGCCACCTCTTTCTCTGACACCCCCAGCATTTCCCTTCTTCCCATTGAACCATTCACCCTCCTAAAAAACACTAACTTAGTACTGGAACATTGTATGTAGTTTCAAAAAAATTGTACCTTTCATAGTCTAGAATTAAAAACTAACAAAAGAAACCATTTTTTATCACTAAATATAGTCACTAATGTAAATTGGTGGCAACAAAATTGAGTAACCTAACATTTTAACCCTGAAAAAGGAAGAAGGGATGAAATGTGAGTTGCTGGTACTTGGCAATGACCCAGATGCAAAGATTGTCCCTTTATGTTTTAGCTTTTATGTTATTAGAATGGGATGATAATTTGCAATGTAGGGTCTTCAAGATTAGGTGAAATAAAGGGGTTTACTGAGTGGGTTTGTTGTGCTTTTGTGTTAAACACCTAAAAAAGAACTAAAAAGACAGAAAAAATGAGGTTTTGGAATGATGTACCTGTGAACATCTGTGGCAACAGCTTCCGGGTCTGGATGTTGCCCTGGGAGAGTGAGGTTGAGCTCTGCTTTTCCATGAGGTAAAAAGGAGGGCAGAACGGAGAAGAAGAGCAAAATGTAGGTTGTTTGGACCATTGTTGAAGAAGAAGAAAAGTGCTGCTTTGTGCAAGTGTTGTTGCCACTATAATACACAAAGCGTGAACACTTCACTCACTCTCTCCCAATATTGGTAGCTCAGAAAGATTGGTACTTGGTGGTGTTAGTTTTTAGTAAACAGTGCAGTAGCTCCGTGATTAAAGGAATTAGCAACTATGTGAATAGTGATAATGGACACAATGAATCATCTTTTTCATAACATCTTCCAGTATCATAGTCAAGGCAATTAAAGTTTAATATCTGTTTCTAATAAAAAAATTTACAATTCCAATTTGTGTTTTGATTATTATTATTATTATTATGAATAGAAAGAAGATAAGTGGGATTGGAGGGTGTGAGGAGCATTGAGCAATGTTACAATGAAAGAAGGTTGTCCCTGATATCGAGGTAATTGGTTGTTCTGAGAGTCACTTGACCTGACCTGACCCTTGGTGTGTTTCAACGTATAGTACTGCCATTTCTGAAAAGTTGAATAAAAAATAATGTGAATTAGAGAGGGACAAAGAAAAGGGTAGTTAATTAAGACAGGAACATTCTTGCATAACTTCAAACTGCTTTTTGACTTTTCCATCGAACGGTTTTGTTTCATTAAATTATATTTTTAATCTTTTTTGCTAATATATATATATATATATATATATATATATATATATTGTCTTTGAAAAAAATAATGTAATCTGTTATTTTTAAAATTTGTTCACTTGAGTTTTTAAGTTATGGTTAACTGTTTTAACATATTAACAATTAAAAAGTGTCAACGTAATTTTAATTGTGTAATTAATTAAGTACAGATTTTAATTGACACAGTGATATAAAAAAAATTAAAAAATACAGTGTTCCACTCTGCTCTTATACCATGAGGTAAAGTGTTAATTGATTTGATGTCTCTAACCTTTTTAAGGATGTGCGTTAAAGAAGTTGATTGCTTGGAAGGATATTCGAAGAGCATGAGAGGAAGATATGAAAAGATGTGCTTGGACATGAAACTGTGTAATATCTTTAGGTATAGTGTGTGTGAGCGAGTGATGTTTTATTTTGATATTTTATCCTTTTTTTACAACTGATGGATAAGGTTTTAAATGATTTTAATGAACTCAAACTAATTTTAATCGAATAACATCTCTTTTTAATCATTTGAAAATGTTCATAGTTTTTTTTTAATCATAATCAAACATTTTAATTCATTGAAATATGATTTCAACATGTGAATAAATAATAATATTTTTTTTCTAAAGTTTAAATAAACGTTAATGAATTGTGTAAATTTTAAAAATAAAATAAATTGTACATGCAAAAGGTAATGATTTTAAATTTTAATATTTTTAATTCCCATAAAATGAAATTTTAGAAGTAACAGCAGTGAATGACAAATCATAAAACTCTAAAATTTAGGTCATTTACAAATTTTGATAAATTTTTTCTTTAATTTCTTTCATTTCTTATTCTCTTTTCTTTAATCTAAATAATTTCATTTTTTATTCTGTTTTTTTTAAATTTACTTTTTTTCTCTTTCTTAAATTCACACCTTAAAACAAACATAACTTCTTTGTTAATTCCAATAAAAAACAAAAACCACATAATAAAAAATAGGATATTATATCTTTGCCTTTCATCCACACGAGAGGGACCACGAATCATAATAAAAAAGTATAGAAGATGCCATCAAAATGAATATGAAATATAGATTATAATCTATCAAATCCAAGAGCAATCATACTATACTAATGCTTTTGAGGCATAGTGGTTATAGTACATCTTCAAATATTTTAACTATTTTAACTTTTCACTTAAATGTAAGAAAACTGATAAAAAAATATTGTAATTGTAAGATTGTAAAGTTTTGGAGACAAGTTTATAATCAAACAAGAAAAAAAGGTGAAAGTTGAAAAAAAAAGTCAAAAGTCTTTTCGATTTCACATTTACATGAGAGTCAAAATGTGTTATGTTAATTTGTCTACCCTTGATAGTTAGTTAATTAAGGATATTATTGAACTCATTTAGTTAAATTTTAAGAATCATTTCGGAATTTAAATAATTCCAAAGAATATCTTACAATTTTAATGATTATGTAGAGGAAAGATAAAAGGCAATAAATAAATTGTAGACTAGAAAGTAACAGACACCTAAATTCCTAGTAAAATCTTGCTACATAAATATTTAAAACTAGTAATACACAAACCTTAAAATACACTTTAAAACTAGAACTCTTTATTATAAGATCTTGTTGTATTCTTTTAGTGTTTCTACCTAGATGAGTAAGTTGTCAATTTCATAATACAGATAGAATAAGAATTTACCACAGATAAAAACAACACATTTCTTCCTCCAAAATGATACTTGAGAATTTTGTCAAAATAAAAATCAAAGTAAGATTATATCAAAAACTATATAGGACCAGCCATTAAAAAACATACACCTATGATAAACTTGTAACATCCACTATACCCAGATGCTGCAAAACTAGAATGAAACATAACCAACATATATAGTTACTTGTTGTAGGCTCAACACCTGACCAATTGCCAACCCAAGATCTCGTGAGTACATATTCCTAATCGATAAAGTCCAAGATAAAGAAGAAATGTAAACAAAGATGCTTATATAAGACCACCAACAATCCTTCAACACCTTCCATCAAAGATTTCACAACAAATAATCTTGCTAACTTCAACACCTGCAAATGTAAAGCTCAAAATCATCTCTAGTTTCATTGACTCCTCTTATATAATTACTTTGGTAGGTTACGTGAACCAATTATATTTGTTATCTGTGCTCCTAATTTGAGCTGGAACTTATGCTGCTCTAACCAACTAAGATGTACAATCCTGTATTGAAGTTAAAGGATTTGATCCTGATATTCATCCAACCATGTTCCGTAGCTAATTTGTTGAATAAGATCCTCTTCATCCCAAATTTCATTTATGAACACTACACTTTCTCCTATTCCATATTCACTATATTATAGCACACCAAATGATAAACTATTCTCCTATTCTTGCGGCAAAAACTCCACTAAAAATAAATGAATTTTTGAACTTCACTAAGTTTCTAAAAGGAATATAATTTGGATCATTTTTAATTTTTTTGAAAAAAAAAGAGAAATTAATCTTTTAATGACTTTTCAAAGAATAAAAGAATATTTATAAGTTATTCAAATATTATTCAATTTTAAAAAGTGAGTTGTATATCTACAAATGAGTTTTATATATAGATAGTCTAGTTCCTTTTGTAAGTTTGACCAAAACAATGTGAGACTTAAGAATGTGAGACACGTCACACATTAGTTTAAAGGTAACACATTAGTTTAAAGATAGCACCTTATTTAGTCTAAAAATAACTTTTCTATATGATGTGAGATTTTCTTTCATGAGCTTGTTTTCCAACTATTGAACATCTTTCTTGAGTCATTTTTTCATGTGTTGGACACTCCATAAATAGCTCAATTGGAGGTCCAAAGCTAGTGTAATTAGAAGCCCAATCATACCTCTACAATATCCTAAAAATTGCAAAGAAATGTGTACAACTATCGATGCGAAGCTTAGGAGAATGATATGATCTTTATCAATTTAATAGGTGTCAGAGAAGAACAAGCTTACAAAAGCGTATCCCATGGTGATTCAGATTCATAACTTATTTAAAATCCATGAAAAACAATAATAGTTTATAAAAGAATATAGAAAATGGGTGGAAACTTAAAAATGAGTAAGAACATATCACTTTTATTATGAATCCCAAACGATAAGTGCAAGAATATTCGTCACTTAAGAAAATAACTTCTCAAGAACCAAGACAAAAGTAAAGAACCCTTAAGACTTTCAAAATGAATTGAGAATTTCATTGAATCTTCAAAAGTGATTTTATAAGAGGAGTTGATTATATTTTATAAAGAGCATGTCACAATTTTGAAGAGGAAAACATACCTCTAAAGTATTTAGAAATACTAAAGATAAAGACTAACTCTATATTTAACAATTAGTTAACTCCTAATTAATCTTAACATATGGGTGATTCTTTAAAATTAAAGGGAAGAAAGTGGTAGATCCTAAACTTAAGAAAAAACTAATAATTAGATCTCCAAATAGTGTCATGCATGAATTAGTTGAAAGTCATGTAAAGTAGCTACAACCATCATTACACTCATAAAAATGACATGTGTTAGTAACTTTTCAATTAACCAATCTCGTCCAACATGATTATTGGTGACTGACTCCCAAATTGTAAAATATTTCAAAATAATCAAGGAATATTCTATGATATAAGATTTTACAAAAATTGAGAGCTTCTTTATATTTTTTTCTACTTCTTTCATATTGTTTTTTGTAAATCTCCCTTGAAATCCTCTTTTTTATTCATCTTGCTTCTTATATTTATTCTTGAAACTTTTTTTCTCCTTCTTTATTCTCTTCCAAAGTAATAGTCTTTTTCATTAAAGTTTCATCTTCTTCTATTCTCTTAATAATAGATCTTGGAGCTAGATGATTCTATTACCAAATAAAATATCATCTTTCCTTTTTTACATACATTTTTTATCCTCTAATCTTTTTGACTGAAGTGATAAATATATCCTATAACAATTTATTAAAAAAGATAGTACAACATTTAAATTAATAATAAATAAAATTATTTTTATTAGTAATTTTATATTGAAAATAAATTTAATTTATTATCAATTTAAAATTAAAATGTTATTTAAACTAACAATAATTAATGTACTAATTTTTATATGATAATAAACTTTTATATTATATAATTGAATTAATATTTCAACTAGTATTTTCAATTTATTAATTTAATATCAGTATTTTTTATAAATAATTTTAGAAATATATTCTTAAAAGAAAAATCATGATCGTGAAATTTCGAACCGTTTTCTAGCAAATTGCTTGAAATGAAGGTTCAAAATTCAATTCTGAAATATTTTAACTTGAAAAAAGTTAAGTCGAGTAAATGATTGAGACATGATTCGATTTTTATTTTGGAAAAATTCCACCAAATATCTTAAACTTACATGAAAGTACAGAGAGAGTCAGAAATTAGTTTATTTGCAAAACGTATTATATTTTTGACATCACATTAGTGTTTCAGAAATGAGAAGACTGTGCTGCACATGGCTACCGCTGCAGCTATGTTCCACTTTTTGACTATGTTGTTACATGTGGGTCCACTGCAATACGGGTTCAGAATGAAAATAAAAATATTAGTAACTCAAAATTAATTGTCAGGGGCCTATTGGTAAAAGAATTTGAAAAATAAAATTTGTTAAAGTGTTTAATCATGTAACACTCTGTTTTTTTTAGTATATTATAAGAAAATAATATTAATTACTAAATTATTATGTATGAATTTTTTACAATGTACAAATTTTAGTTTACATCTCTTAAGTGTGAAATTGATTAGTTTGTGAAAATTTAACTTTATTTGTGCCAACATAGTAATAGTAATTTAAACGTATAAAAGATTAGGTAAGTATAAATAATACATAACTTTATTTGTGAACTATTAAAAATTTTAACTCCACAAAATTAATTATAAATGACTCAAATGGAATAATTAGTAGAAATTTATAAAAAAAATTGATGAAGGGTTTTTAGCTAATAACAATGAGTGTTTCAAATAAAAAAACAAAACAATTGGGCTAAAGTCCAACAATTGCTTTCTTATTTTTGGCCATGAAGCAAAAGGTAAAAAAAAAAAAAAAGTTAACAACCAAAACATTATTCAGGACAGGACTAGTTTTAGTGGGGTACATTAAATTGAAAATATTGTTCTTTTCTCTCTCTTTAGCAAGTCTCCATGCGCTTTACAAAGGATTATTTTTTTTACAATTACCTTTGTCCTTTTATTCAGAACATTTCCTATAAATAGTTAAGTTACCTAAAATTGGAAACTCTTTGCCTGTTATTTTTCTTCCATTTTTAGGTCAGGTTGTCCATTTTTAGAGTTGTTGAATTTTCTTAGTTCAAATTTTGCTTTATTTATTCGTTATGGTTTCCTACTCGTACTACTTCACTTCAATAATCTCAATTCTCCATTTCTTGATTTTTTTTTTCATTGTAGCTCATTTTCCATAGAAAAAACAATAACGATTTTCTTTTACACACTTCATAATTACAAAGACTTCTTTTAAGTGAAGTCATCTCTCATCATCTAAACCAATTGGTTAATTTTTAAAAATTTGTATTGCTGTCCCCATTTTACTCTATTTTGTACGTGTAGAATTTTGTATTTGTGAGTTAAGAAATTCATTAGATATTGAAATCTAAAGTTTAGGTTAAAAAATAAAAATAATATTAATAATTAATAATAATAATAAAAATAATAATTTTAATATTAATAATACTTATAATAGTATAATAATAATAATAATAATAATAATAATAATACTTTTTGTAATTGTAAAAAAAAATAATATTATATTTTCATAATAAAATAATAATTTAACGGTTATAGATTGTATCAAGTTATTGATAAGACTTAGAATTTGTCTTAGTCTTTACTATTAGCTCCTTGACTTTATATATTATTATCTTTTAAGGACAAACAAAAATTAATAGATTAAGTAATAAATACTCTTCATGGTACTATTAAAAAATCTCATATAATATCAAAGACTATACAATCTTATTATTTGTCTACATATAAACTCATCAGATGATGATGATATATTAAAAGTTGTTTTACGTTAGTCTCTTCAAACTTTTTCTATATCATATTTGCATAATTAATTTTTTTAATTTGATTAGTCTTATTAGAATCTTTTAAGTATATTTCTATCAATACTCAACCTCCTCATTTGGTTTTAGCAAAATTGACAAATAATTTCGAAACACCTCATAATACATTTCAAGTTCAACATATTTAATGTTTTTTGCTTGACATAAAAAACGTGTATCATCACTATATTGTAGAATATTAACCGGTATTTATTCTATTTCCAATTTTCATCCCTTCCAACACTTAGTTTGTTTTATTTTATTGCTTATCTGGCTAACCCTAATAATATCCATATGCATATCTCAAAAATAAAAGTGGAGATAAGATATCACCTTATCTTTGTCCTGCAATGAAATTTTATGGATTCAATGAACATAGAAACTGGATCATCATCATCTTCAACTCTTACCAAACCACTTCGCATAGATCCTCGATTACAAATTTAGGATTTAGAAGTAAAAGTAAAACACTTCAAAATTATGAATTCCAATTCAACCCCACTCCTCTAATTTTGATTTTGGACTTAATTTTTCTTCCACCAACTCCAGCCATAATAAACATCCCTAGGGTTTCGTCATGGCTCCGTGCTAGCTGGAGTAAACCTTAAAATATTTGGTCTCCAGAAGATTTATAAGAATGACAGGTTTGCATTACACCTTTCTGTTCTCAACTAACTCTGAGACTTCCACAATATACAATTCGTTTCCTTATATAAACATTATTATACTTTCTTAGACTAGACGACAACAAAACAAATAAAACTATTTATGGTTCCATTTTCCTTTATTTCTTAGTTGGGTTGGGTAGATAACTGAATATAGAAATTTCTTGGATTCTTCTTTCTGGCTCAAAGTTTCAACTCTTTCGTGCTTTTACCAACCCAATATTTTTTTGAGACACAAACCAAGTCAAAAACTAAACATTGTATTTAATTACAAGTTATACGTACAAACATTCAATTAATTATTTTTGTCCAACAATTTCATGCTTGTTAGATCGCATGTCTCGATTTTGTGTATTTTGATCATTAAAAAAGTTACTATATTGAAATTTTGGTCTTGCACTAATTTTTAGTTTGCAATTTTAGTCTACAATGTTTAAAAGTTCATAATTTTAATGTAATTATCAATGTTATACATACTTTTTTTTTTTTATTTTTTATATTATACTTGATGATATCTTAAATGAATATGTTGGATTTAAAATTTGATTAAACCAAATAAAAGAAGTAAAACTAATAAAATTAAAGATTAGATTAAAATTGTGATTTTTTTTAATTTAGAAACTAAAATCATAAAAAATGGGAAGATCAAATCACCGACAAAAGTTAAATGTTTAGTTTACATCAATATCAAACAACTAGGAAATACCATTGCTCATGTTAAAGAAACTAAAAAAAATTACAACAATATTATTGTGTTTAAGTTAGATCTGATGTTTATAATATTTTAAACAATCCTTATAGTTCGCTGATAGCATAAGTATATTATTCAGAAACTGAAAATTTATAAGTAAAGCACGCAGAATCAAACTTCTCTCTTTTGAACCCTTATCAACCAAGTTTTAGGTATTCAGAAATATATTATATAAACCACACGGAAAATTATATATAAAATTACTTAAGTAGATAAGCAACATTGTCATTAAATATGGTTTTCATTGAATTTTGTTGCTTATTATATTATTAAAGTCACTTTTGTTAACCTGGCAACATGCGAATATATCTCTATTTTGATTTTGTTAAAAAGTCATAAGAAAATTATTATCTACATTATTTTAATGTAAAGAAAACACACTCAAACGTAAGATTAAAATATTTAATCTAACAAGTCTTAGTAAGTCCTTTCAGTGAATTTTGCCAACAAAAACCGACACAATCTAATAAATATTAGAGAAAAATGTGTTAAATGGTTATAAATTGAATATGATTGCATGCTCACAAATATCTTTACAAACAAATATTTTTTTCGAAACAGTGTTTATCCAAGATTTACAAGAAAATAGTAAAAAAATAAATTAAATAATATAGGAAAGTAAAAGAAAGCAATAAAATGTGTAAAATCAATTATTAAAGAAAATATAATTTAAAAAAAAGTTAAAGAAAATTATATAATACTTAAATATAAATGACTGAAAAATGAAATTATTAAAAATATTGTAGCAACTGTCCCAATAACTCAGAACTTATGTGGGTATTTATGAAAATATTTAATCTCGGTTGTTAATTACATTTTGACTTTCATTCTTTGAATAACTTGCATTTTGACAACGTTCTAATATTAAAACTGATTACTGAAATAAAGTCACATTAACTTTTATTCAATTTTAACTTTGGAAAGAAGAATTTGAATTGTTTTCTACCTACCAAATAGTTCTAATCATGGTAGTTAGAAAAAAATAATAAACTAAGTTTACTTAATATTTCATAAATAAATTAACTTTTACAGGTCCATAAAAATAAGCGCGTTATAATGGGAAACCAAAAAACGCGTAAAGTGTCCCAACGTGTACGATATACAAATACAATCAATCTTCTCTTCACAATAATTTTATTTATTTACTATTTCACTACACACTCAAATTTCAAAATAATACCACCACATTAACATTATCAACGAAACAATTATGGGATGAAAATTGAACAACCAGAACAAAACATAAAAATAAAAAGTAGACCACCCATAAACATTTAAAATTTGAGCCATGTGATCTTTATCCAACAACTACGATTCACTAAGTGCATATGTAATTCCAAAAAAAATTAGTGTGGAATTAGGTTTTCTCAAGTTTCATCCACCTTCTACCTAACAATGTCACCTACATCCGAATAATTAGAATTTCCAAGATTGTTTTCTCATTCTTAACATGTGGTTCTCAACCATAACAAATAAAAAAAAAAATACAAAAACAATATTGAAAGAAATACTCTCAATAATATTCAAAAGTTTCATAAACAAATCTAATAAGTTTAAAGTGTATAAGTGTTCTGTATATAGCCATAACAACATTATAAATTTAAATTAAGAAAATAATAACAAATCGTTAAGACAACCGAATATAAATGTTTATGCTAGATAGTATGATCTTCTACTTTCTTCTATTAAATGGTTTAGCGAACTTTTCAGACAACAATACATAATTAGAGTTAAATATCACATTCATCTAGAAAATTTGATTTCACTTCTATATAATTATTTTCTATGTATTATATTCAATGTTTTATCAACTAGATAAGTCAAACGAGATGAATAATGTTGAAATTTTATTTTGTTATTCTTGCAAAGTAGAAAAAGAAATATACTTATATATTATGTTGTGTGGTACATATTAGATTCATCCAAAAGAAACAGAAGAAAACATGGAATTGAATTCAGCTAGTCCAATTTTTTCTTAATAACTTTATACACGTTTACTTATTTTTCCCCTGGATTAATGATATGAAAATGGACAACAACTCTTTGTTGGACTCGTACACTCGTTTTCTTGTGAGTGCAAAAGATTCTGAGTTCACATTTCAAATAAGAGAAAGGAAAAAAAAAATCATATATTTCATCATTCTATTATTATAATTTCACGAATTTTACCGTTTAAGCTTTTTATTTACACATTTTTTTATTTTAAAACATTTTATCAATATGTTAAAATATATTTTGAATATGAGACCATATCAAAAGGACAACGTTTTATATAAATGGATATAAAATAATGATGTCTGGTTTTTAAAATAAGGATGTCTGGTTTAAAAAAAAATGTTTTCTTGCCATGTGTATATGTTGTTAAATATTTAATGGATTGGTAAAATATATAAAGAATAAAAAAAATGTAATAGTAAAAAAAGTGGAAAATTATGGTAGTTAAATATATAAGGTGGAAAGTGAGGAAAAATTAGATTTGAAAACTGAAATTATGTCTTTGACTTGGAAAGTTTGGCTTTCTCTCACCAAACCTCAAACATTTTAATGCCTTCCAAAGTGTATATATAGCATGCCCTAATGTCCGTCAATTACATATTTATCAGAATCAGCCTTTTTCATCTTCTTCAGCTGAACTTTGGAAATCTCAATCTTCATCCGCTAAAATTACCATGAATCATCAAATCAGGTGCAAAGTTTTTCTTCCAAATCTGATAATACTTGCAATCATCGTTCTCCATTCGACAACATGGATTAGTGCACAGGAAGTTGGTAAGTGGAACAACTGTTTCAATTTTGTTTGTTTTGATTGATGCATGATTTTTGGATGTGTTAATGAAGATGTATGAGGTTTGTGCAGAGGATGAAAGTGAGTTTGATTACTTAAAAGAGAGTGAGAAAGGTCCCTCAAAGTGGGGAGAACTGAAGAAGGAATGGGAAACATGTAAGAGTGGGAAAATGCAGTCTCCAATTGATTTGTCAAGCCACAGAGTGAGAGTGGTGCCAAAGTTGGGGGAGCTGAAGAAGCACTATAAGCCCCAGAATGCCACTGTCAAGAACAGAGGCCATGATATTGAGGTAATCAATCAACAAACTCAAAACCTCATAAACATGCTTCAAACATATATGTTATAACTTTGTTTTGTGTTTCAAATTAAAAAAGGAATCAAACAACTTTTTTGTAACAGTTTTCTGGGATTATTTGGGTTCTTCGCTCATCTGAAAATGGTCAAAAGTGATGATTCCTTAGGTTGAAACATGATAGTGTGTGTCTCAGTCCAATAATGCATCCTCATTGATCATGATAGATACTTAGAAAGTATAAAAACATGATGTTAATAATTTCGAAAGGCTATATAATTGTTCCTTTTTTCTTACTTTTATTTACATCAACTTTTTCTTTTGTTTCTCTTTTTTATTACATTCCTCACCTTTCTTTTTTCTTTGTTTGTTTGTTGTAGGCAGACAGATAAAAAACAGAAAGAATGAAGAATGTAATAATAGAAGAGAAAACTTTATATAAAGAAAACATAAGAAAGAAGAAAAAAAGGAAAAAAAAAAAAAACTGTGTCTTTTATATCTCTTTTTCATATTGGGATGAGAAAATATATAAATCCGGTAAATCTAATTTAGACTCATAATGAAAAGGATAAAAAAATTATTAATTTATTTTCATCTATTAAAAAAATTTGATACACAATTTGATCATTGAATCAAATCTATCAATTTATATATTGATATTTAATCTATCCATAAAAATATTTTAAGAAATAAAATTTGAAAAAGTTTCTTAAAAATAAATTTTGTAATTATTTAATAAAAAATGATTCTACACTCTATTTTACTATTTTTCTATTTTCTATTCATTCTACACTCTTAACAATCTTACTATTATTTAATTAAAAAGGTGATTTAATGTCTTAAAAATATAGGCAACAAACATCTTTTTATTTAATAATTAGAAAAACAAAATATAAGAAATTTCGAATTGTTGTTTAAAAGAAATCAAATATTTCACGCATCTCGACAATGTTTTCTTATCTCTCCTGCACATGCCTTAAAACATTTAGGCCAATTAGCTTGCACTTACCTGGCTATGAACTATTAATTTGCATAAAATAACAGAACCAAATGCCATTTGTATACTCGAGGTTTCTTACTTTATTTAAGCTGTTGCAATTTTTAAAAAAGATGAAATAATATATTTTGTGATTGAGTATAGGTTTTGTAAATTGTATACAGCTCAACATGTATAAGAAATTAACTGTATTCGTCTCATAGCTAGCTAATACTTAATTTTTGTCCACGTCAAGCTATAAGATATTAGATATATCATGTTATTTAAATTTGGTTTAGGGTATAAACTTTGATTAAAATCTGAAATCTTTTAATTTATAATTTACGTAACGGTTGCAGGTGAAATGGGGAGAAGATGCTGGATCTATAAACATCAACGGCACTGAATTTTTTCTGCATCAGTGCCATTGGCACTCACCTTCAGAACATACCATCAATGGAAGGAGGTTTGTCTGCCTTCAAAATTATTGTCTTTATACTGTCTTCTGTATGGTGACACTATTATAATATAAAGTATTACATTCATATATATCATATATTAATATACAAGAACCCTTCTTGCTTGTTGATATTATTTTATGGTTTAAATTATGTATAACGTTGGTGCCGTGTTCCCTCTTGGTTAAAGTCAACAACTTTCAGTATTTTATATTAAGATGATCAAATTTCAATGTGATCAAACACTAACCTAGTAAACCTAAGGGTTTGTTTTTTCTTATTTAATTTGATGAAACTTTTCTTTCAAAACACTGAAATATTAGGTATGACTTGGAGCTCCACATGGTTCATGAAAGCAAAAGCAAAAGTGGAAAAACGAAGCTTGCTGTTGTTGGAGTTCTGTTCAAGATTGGTCGACCCGATCCTATTCTCAGCAAGGTCAGCAATAGTTTTTTTCTGATTTTCTCTTTCAACCTATGAAAGATCCAAAAGGTAGAAATATATTAAACACACACACATGTAGAACTATAGTTAGGGTATTTATTTTCCTGAATAATAATAAATATGTTTGAAATGATTTCAGTTGTCAAGATTCATAGAAGGCATGGTGGATAATGAAGTAGAAAAGAAAATTGGGATGTTTGATCCCTCAGAAATTAAGTTGGGTGGGAAGAAGTACTACAGGTACATTGGCTCCCTCACTGTCCCTCCTTGCACTGAAGGTGTCATTTGGACTATCAACAAAAAGGTAATGTTAAATTATTTCAAACAAACCCTTTTTCTTCTTTTTTTCACAAGTAAATATGATTTAATGAATCATCCTAATTACATGCTTAATTAAACCTTTTTAAACCTTCATGTTCATCAGATAAGAAGTGTGTCGAGGGCACAAGTGAATTTACTTAGAGAGGCTGTCCACGATGTAAGTATCGATTTACTGCACTAATGATGAAAATAAAAATAAAATTAAACCAAAAAGTGTTTAAATCATTCGTTTTTAGGAAAAAGAAAATAACTATGTTGTTTGTGTGATTCACTCTATGGCAGCATGCAGAGCAGAATTCGAGACCTATACAAGCCCTGAATAAACGAGGGATACAACTCTATGGACCAAAACGCAGGGAATAAATTTATCACATCAATTTTGTCTGTCTATTTTGAAAATTCTTTACTCATATGGTTCCTCTTGTAATAATTTATTTTTGGTAGTGGTTATGCAATCATATAAATAAAAGACAGCTATATACATATTTAATTATTTACTGATTGCTTATTTTCTACCACAAGACTTTTATACTGTACATTTTTTTTATCGGGCTTTTATAGTGTACATAATAAATTTGATTTAATGACTGAACTCTAAGTTAAATATAATAAATTTACTGTAAGATAGTCTATTACACAATTGTATACCGATAATCAAGACAATTATAAAACATAACTAGAATATAATGAAAGGATTAAAGTGTTGATTAGCTTCACTTTATATTTAAGATAGAATCCAATATCAACTTGAAAGTTACAACTTAAAGTTTTTTTTTTTTTTTTTTAAAAAATTTTTACTAAGCTAAATAAAATTTT
>Ga0209489_106468_pt1 | contig 18821 bp, 14 predicted proteins | sample SiratrowhiteBW_FD_187527 | JGI IMG/M metagenome (GOLD analysis project Ga0209489, IMG submission 187527) | Root nodule microbial communities of legume samples collected from California, USA - Siratro white BW (SPAdes) (version 2) | ecosystem: Host-associated > Plants > Roots > Nodule | place...
ACAAAATTGAAAATAAAATGTAAAAAAAAAAAAACAAATAGTAAACAGCAAAATTTTGAAAAAAAAATATTTCACATGTCAATATTTTTTCTAAAAGAACTTTTAGAATTTTCCAGAAATCGTTAGTAAAATCTCTAACGCTTCCAATAAAACCTCACAAAAAATTCGATAATTTTTGGACAAGTTAGGGTACGTGAAATTCAAAACAAAATGCAAAAAATACTAAAAAATTAAAAAAAGAAATAGTAAACGATGGAATTTTGTTAAAATTTGGGATTTCAAATATCTCAATTTTTTGATAAAATCTCGGATCATACAATAAAACAACATAAAAATTTTCCAATTTTTTTGAAAATCATAGACAGGTAAAATAGAAAAAAAAAGTCAAAAATACTAAAAAAATAAAAAAGCAAATAGTAAACGATGGAATTCTGAAAATGTTTTGTATTTAAAGTAGCTCTATCTTTTTTAATAAAAATTGAAGAATTTTCCAGAATTCTCTGATAAAATCTATAATCCGTACAATAAAGCACCACAAAAATGTTTAGATTTTTTTGACAAGTTTGGATAGGTGAAATAGGAAAAAAAGATTACCAAGATACCAAAAGAATAAAAAAAAATAAATATTAAACGATGAAATTTATGAAGAATTTTGGATTTCAAATGTCTATATTTTTTTAAACAGCATTCCATGATTTTAAAAAATTCTTTGATAAAATCTCTAATACATAAAATAAAAAAATAAAAATTTCTACAATTTGTTGACAAGTACAGATAGACGAAAATGAAAATAAAATATATAAAATAATAAAAAAAATAAACAAAACAAATAGCAAACCGCAAAATTTTGCAAAAAAAAAAATATTTCACATGTCAATATTTTTTTTAAAAGAACTTTTAGAATTTTCCAGAAATCATTAGTAAAATCTCTAACGCTTCCAACAAAACCCCACGAAAAATTCGATAATTTTTGGACAAGTTAGGGTACGTGAAATAGAAAACAAAATGCCAAAAATACTAAAAAATTAAAAAAGAAATAGTAAACGATGGAATTTTGTTGAAATTTGGGATTTCAAATATCTCAATTTTTTGATAAAATCTCGGATCTATACAATAAAACAACACAAAAATTTTCCAATTTTTTTGAAAACCATAGACAGGTAAAATAGAAAAAAAAAGTCAAAAATACTAAAAAATTAAAAAAGCAAATACTAAACGATGAAATTCTGGAAATGTTTTGTATTTAAAGTAACTCTATTTTTTTAATAAAAATTGAAGAATTTTCCAGAATTCTCTGATAAAATCTATAATCCTTACAATAAAGCACACAAAAAATGTTTAGAATTTTTTGACAAGTTTGGATAGGTGAAATAGGAAAAAAAGATTACCAAAATGCTAAAAGAATAAAAAAAAATAGTAAACGATGAAATTTATGAAGAATTTTGGATTTCCAATGTCTATATTTTTTTTGAAAAGCATTCCATGATTTTCCAAAATTCTTTGATAAAATCTCTAATACATAAAATAAAGAAAATAAAAATGTCTAGAATTTTTTGACAAGTACAGATAGACGAAATTGAAAATAAAATGTCAAAAATAATGACAAAAACAAATAGTAAACCGCAAAATTTTGAAAAAAAAAATATTTCACATGTCAATATTTTTTTTAAAAGAACTTTTAGAATATCTATGGATTAGATATCTATGCATTAGATATCTATCTGTTAGATATCTATGTATTGGATATCTATGCATTAGATATCTAAGTGTTAGATATCTATACATTAGATATCTAAGTATTAGATATCTATGCATTAGATATCTATCTGTTAGATATCTAGGCATTAGATATCTATGCATCAGATATCTATCTGTTAGATATCGATGCATTAGATATCTATCTGTAAGATACCGATGCATTAGATATCTATCTGTTAGATATCTATTATTAGATATCTATCTGTTAGATATCTATTATTAGATATCTATCTGTTAGATATCTATGCATTAGATATCTATCTGTTAGATATATATGCATTAGATATCTATCTGTTAGATATCTATGTATAGTTATCTATGTATTTGATATCTATGTGTTAGATATATCTATGCATTAGATATCTATTTGTTAGATATCTATGTATTAGATATCTATGTATTAGATATCTATGCATTAGATATCTATATGTTAGATATCTATGCATTAGATGTCTATCTGTTAGATATCTATGCATTAGATCTCTATGTATTACATATCTATGCATTAGATATCTATCTGTTAGATATCTATGCATTAGATATATATCTGTTAGATATCTATGTATATATCTAGATATCTATCTGTTAGATATCTATGTATATATATCTAGATATCTATCTGTTAGATATCTATGCATTAGATATCTATGTGTTAGATATGTATATGTTAGATATCTATGCATTAGATATCTATTATTAGATATCTAGCTGTTAGATATCTATGGATTAGATATCTATCAGTTAGATATCTATGCATTAGATATCTATCTGTTAGATATCTATGTATAGTTATCTATGTATTAGATATCTATTTGTTAGATATCTATGCATTAGATATCTATGTATAGTTATCTATGTGTTAAATATGTATATGTTAGATATCTATGCATTAGATATCTATTATTAGATATCTAGCTGTTAGATAGCTATGGATTAGATATCTATCAGTTAGATATCTATGCATTAGATATCTATCAGTTAGATATCTATGTATAGTTATCTATGTATTAGATATCTATCCGTTAGATATCTATGTAGATATCTATGCATTAGATATCTATCCGTTAGATATCTATGCATTACATATCTATGTATTAGATATCTATGCATTAGATATCTATGCATTAGATATCTATCTGTTAGATATCTATGTATATATATCTAGATATCTATCTGTTAGAAATCTATGTATTAGATATCTTTCTGTTAGATATCTATGCATTAGATATCTAAGTGTTAGGTATCTATACATTAGATATCTAAGTGTTGGATATCAATGCATTAGATATCTATCTGTTAGATATCTAGGCATTAGATATCTATGCATCAGATATCTATCTGTTAGATATCTAGGCCTTAGATATCTATGAGTTAGATATCCATAGATATCGATGCATTAGATATCTATCTGTAAGATACCGATGCATTAGATATCTATCTGTTAGATACCTATTATTAGATATCTATATGTTAGATATCTATGTATAGTTATCTATGTATTTGATATCTATGTGTTAGATATCTATGCATTAGATATCTATTTGTTAGATATCTATGTATTAGATACATATCTATGTATTAGATATCTATGTATTAGATATCTATCTGTTAGATATCTATGCATTAGATATCTATCTGTTAGATATCTATGAATTAGATATCTATGCATTACATATATATCTGTTAGACATCTATGTACAGTTATCTATGTATTAGATATCTATCTGTTAGATATCTATGCAATAGATATCTATCTGTTAGATATCTATGCATTAAATATCTATCTGCTAGATATCTATGCATTAAATATCTATCTGCTAGATATCTATGTGTTACGTATCTATGCATTAGGTATCTATCTATTAGATATCTAGCAGATAGGTATCTAATGCATAGATATCTAGCAGATACATATCTAATGCATAGATATCTAGCAGATAGATATCTAATGCATAGATATCTAACACATAGATATCTAGCAGATAGATATCTAACACATAGATATCTAGCAGATAGATATCTAATGCATAGATATATAATACATAGATATCTAATGCACAGATATCTAACAGATAGATATCTAATGCATGGATATCTAACAGATAGATATCTAGATATATATACATACATATCTAACAGATAGATACCTAATGCATAGATATGTAACACATAGATATCTAGCAGATAGATATTTAATGCAATAGATATCTATCTGTTAGATATCTATGCATTAGATATCTATCTGTTAGATATCTATGCATTAGATATCCATCTGTTAGATATCTATGCATTAGGCATCTATCTGCTAGATATCTATGTTTAGATATCTATCTGCTAGATATCTATGTGTTAGATATCTATGCATTAGATATCTATCTGCTAGATATCTATGCATTAGATATTTTGATCTATTAGATATCGATGTATAGTTATCTATGCATTAGGTATCTATCATGTAGATATCTATGAATAGATATCTTTGTATAAAGATATCTATGCATTAGATATCTATCTGTTAGATATCTATGGATTAGATATCTATGCATTAGATATCTATCTGTTAGATATCTAGGCATTAGATATCTATGCATCAGATATCTATCTGTTAGATATCGATGCATTAGATATCTATCTGTAAGATACCGATGCATTAGATATCTATCTGTTAGATATCTATTATTAGATATCTATCTGTTAGATATCTATTATTAGATATCTATCTGTTAGATATCTATGCATTAGATATCTATCTGTTAGATATATATGCATTAGATATCTATCTGTTAGATATCTATGTATAGTTATCTATGTATTTGATATCTATGTGTTAGATATATCTATGCATTAGATATCTATTTGTTAGATATCTATGTATTAGATATCTATGTATTAGATATCTATGCATTAGATATCTATATGTTAGATATCTATGCATTAGATGTCTATCTGTTAGATATCTATGCATTAGATCTCTATGTATTACATATCTATGCATTAGATATCTATCTGTTAGATATCTATGCATTAGATATATATCTGTTAGATATCTATGTATATATCTAGATATCTATCTGTTAGATATCTATGTATATATATCTAGATATCTATCTGTTAGATATCTATGCATTAGATATCTATGTGTTAGATATGTATATGTTAGATATCTATGCATTAGATATCTATTATTAGATATCTAGCTGTTAGATATCTATGGATTAGATATCTATCAGTTAGATATCTATGCATTAGATATCTATCTGTTAGATATCTATGTATAGTTATCTATGTATTAGATATCTATTTGTTAGATATCTATGCATTAGATATCTATGTATAGTTATCTATGTGTTAAATATGTATATGTTAGATATCTATGCATTAGATATCTATTATTAGATATCTAGCTGTTAGATAGCTATGGATTAGATATCTATCAGTTAGATATCTATGCATTAGATATCTATCAGTTAGATATCTATGTATAGTTATCTATGTATTAGATATCTATCCGTTAGATATCTATGTAGATATCTATGCATTAGATATCTATCCGTTAGATATCTATGCATTACATATCTATGTATTAGATATCTATGCATTAGATATCTATGCATTAGATATCTATCTGTTAGATATCTATGTATATATATCTAGATATCTATCTGTTAGAAATCTATGTATTAGATATCTTTCTGTTAGATATCTATGCATTAGATATCTAAGTGTTAGGTATCTATACATTAGATATCTAAGTGTTGGATATCAATGCATTAGATATCTATCTGTTAGATATCTAGGCATTAGATATCTATGCATCAGATATCTATCTGTTAGATATCTAGGCCTTAGATATCTATGAGTTAGATATCCATAGATATCGATGCATTAGATATCTATCTGTAAGATACCGATGCATTAGATATCTATCTGTTAGATACCTATTATTAGATATCTATATGTTAGATATCTATGTATAGTTATCTATGTATTTGATATCTATGTGTTAGATATCTATGCATTAGATATCTATTTGTTAGATATCTATGTATTAGATACATATCTATGTATTAGATATCTATGTATTAGATATCTATCTGTTAGATATCTATGCATTAGATATCTATCTGTTAGATATCTATGAATTAGATATCTATGCATTACATATATATCTGTTAGACATCTATGTACAGTTATCTATGTATTAGATATCTATCTGTTAGATATCTATGCAATAGATATCTATCTGTTAGATATCTATGCATTAAATATCTATCTGCTAGATATCTATGCATTAAATATCTATCTGCTAGATATCTATGTGTTACGTATCTATGCATTAGGTATCTATCTATTAGATATCTAGCAGATAGGTATCTAATGCATAGATATCTAGCAGATACATATCTAATGCATAGATATCTAGCAGATAGATATCTAATGCATAGATATCTAACACATAGATATCTAGCAGATAGATATCTAACACATAGATATCTAGCAGATAGATATCTAATGCATAGATATATAATACATAGATATCTAATGCACAGATATCTAACAGATAGATATCTAATGCATGGATATCTAACAGATAGATATCTAGATATATATACATACATATCTAACAGATAGATACCTAATGCATAGATATGTAACACATAGATATCTAGCAGATAGATATTTAATGCAATAGATATCTATCTGTTAGATATCTATGCATTAGATATCTATCTGTTAGATATCTATGCATTAGATATCCATCTGTTAGATATCTATGCATTAGGCATCTATCTGCTAGATATCTATGTTTAGATATCTATCTGCTAGATATCTATGTGTTAGATATCTATGCATTAGATATCTATCTGCTAGATATCTATGCATTAGATATTTTGATCTATTAGATATCGATGTATAGTTATCTATGCATTAGGTATCTATCATGTAGATATCTATGAATAGATATCTTTGTATAAAGATATCTATGCATTAGATATCTATCTGTTAGATATCTATGGATTAGATATCAATGCATTACATATATATCTGTTAGATATCTATGTACAGTTATCTATGTATTAGATATCTATCTGTTAGATATCTATGCAATAGATATCTATCTGTTAGATATCTATGCATTAAATATCTATCTGCTAGATATCTATGCATTAGGTATATATCTGTTAGATATGTATGTATATATATCTAGATATCTATATGTTAGATATCTATGCAGTAGATATCTATTATTAGATATCTATTGAGTAGATATCTATTATTAGATATCTATCTGTTAGATACCTATCGATTAGATATCTATGCATTAGATATCTATCTGTTAGATATCTATGCATTAGATATCTATCTGTTAGATATCTATGTATTAGATATATATCTATGTATTAGATATCTATCTGTTAGATATCTATGTATTAGATATCTATCTGTTAGATATCTATGTAATAGATATCTATCTGTTAGATATCTATGTATTAGATATCTATCTGTTAGATATCTATGGATTAGATATCTATGCATTAGATATCTATCTGTTAGATATCTATGTATTAGATATCTATCTGTTAGATATCTATGCATTAGATATCTAAGTGTTAGATATCTATGCATTAGATACCTAAGTGTTAAATATCTATGCATTAGTTATCTATTTATTAGATATCTAGGCATTAGATATCTATGCATCAGATATCTATCTGTTAGATATTTATGCCTTAGATATCTATGAGTTAGATATCCATAGATATCGATGCATTAGATATCTATCTGTAAGATATCTATGCATTAAATATCTATCTGTTAGATATCTATGCATTAGATATCTATGCATTAGATATCTATGCATTAGATATCTATCTGTTAGATATCTAGGTATAGTTATCTATGTGTTAGATATCTATGTGTTAGATATCTATGCATTAGATAACTATCTGTTGGATATCTATGCATTAGATATCTATCTGTTAGATATCTATTCATTAGATATCTATCTGTTACATATCTATGTATTAGATATCTATGCATTAGATATCTATCTGTTAGATATCTATGTATATATATCTAGATATCTATCTGTTAGATATCTATGCATTAGATATCTATTATTAGATATTTATCTGTTAGATATCTATGGATTAGATATCTATCACTTAGATATCTATGCATTAGATATCTATCTGTTAGATATCTATGTATAGTTATCTATGCATTAGATATCTATTTGTTGGATATGTATGCATTAGATATCTATGTATTATATATCTATGCATTAGATGTCTATCTGTTAGATATCTATGCATTAGATATCTATCTGTTAGATATCTATGCATTAGATATCTATCTGTTAGATATCTATGTATATATATATCTATGCATTAGATATCTATCTGTTAGATATCTATTATTAGATATCTATCTGTTAGGTATCCATCTGTTAGATATGTATGCATTAGATATCTATCTGTTAGGTATCTATGTATAGATATGTATGCGTTAGATATCTATCTGTCAGATATCTAAGCAGTAGATATCTATCTGTTAGATATCTATGCATTTGATATCAACGTGTTAGATATCTATGCATTAGATATCTATCTATAAGATATCTATGTATAGTTATCTATGTATTAGATATCTATGTGTTACATATCTATGCATTAGATATCTATCTGTTAGATATCTATCTGTTTGATATCTATGCATTAGATATCTACCTGTTAGATATCTATGCATTAGATATCTAAGTGTTAGATATCTATGCGATGGATATCTATCTGTTAGATATCTAGGCATTAAGTGTCTATGCATCATATGTCTATCTGTCAGATATCTATGCATTAGATATGTAGGCATTAGATATCTGTGCATCAGATATCTATCTGTTAGATATCTCTGCTTTAGATATCTATCTGTTAGATATCTATGAGTTAGAGATCCATAGATTTTGATGCATTAGATATCTATTTGTAAGATACCGATGCATTAGATATCTATCTGTTAGATATCTATTATTAGATATCTATCTGTTAGATATCTATGCATTAGATATCTATCTGTTAGATATCTATGTATAGTTATCTATGTATTTGATATCTATGTGTTAGATATCTATGCATTAGATATCTATTTGTTAGATATGTATGTATTAGATATCTATGTATTAGATATCTATGCATTAGATATGTATATGTTAGATATCTATGCATTAGATGTCTATCTGTTAGATATCTATGCATTAGATATGTATATATTAGATATCTATGCATTAGATATCTATCTGTTAGATATCTATGCATTAGATATCTATCTGTTAGATATCTATGTATATATCTAGATATCTATCTGTTAGATATCTATGTATATATATCTAGATATCTATCTGTTAGATATCTATGTATATATATCTAGATATCTATGTATATATATCTAGATATCTATCTGTTAGATATCTATGCATTAGATATCTATCTTTTAGATATCTATGTGTTAGATATGTATATGTTAGATATCTATGCATTAGATATCTATTATTAGATATCTAGCTGTTAGATATCTATGGATTAGATATCTATCAGTTAGATATCTATGCATTATATATCTATCTGTTAGATATCTATGCATTTGATATCTAGCTGTTAGATATCTATGCATTAGATATCTATCTGTTAGATATCTTTGTATAGTTATCTATGTATTAGATATCTATTTGTTAGATATCTATGCATTAGATATGTATCTGTTAGATATCTATGCATTAGATAAATAGATATCTATGCATTAGATATCTATCTGTTGGATGTCTATGCATTACATATCTATGTATTAGATATCTAACAGATAGATATCTAATGCATGGATATCTAACAGATAGATATCAAATGCATAGATATCTAACAGATAGATACAGATAGATATCTAATACATAGATATGCATACGTAGATATCTAACAGATAGATATCTAATGTATAGATATCTAACAGATAGATATCTAATCCATAGATATCTAATGCATAGATATGTAACAGATATATTTGTATTGCATAGATATCTAATACATGGATATCTATACATAGATATCTACCAGATAGATATCTAATGCATAGATAACTATACATCGATATCTACCAGATCAAAATATCTAATGCATAGATATCTATACATAGATATCTAACAGATAAATATCTAATGCATAGATATCTAACACATAGATATCTAATGCATAGATATCTAACAGATAGATATCCAATACATAGATAACTAATGCATAGATATGTAACAGATAGATATCTAATGCATAGATATCTAACAGATAGATATCTAATGCATAGATATCTAACACATAGATATCTAGCAGATAGAAATCTAACACATAGATATCTAGCAGATAGATACCTAACGCATAGATATCTAACATATAGATATCTAATGCATAGATATCTAACAGATAGATATCTATTGCATAGATATCCAACAGATAGATATCTAATACATAGATATCTATACATAGATATCTAATGCATAGATATCGATACGTAGATATCTAACACATAGATATCTAATGCATAGATATCTAACACATAGATATCTAACAGATAGATATCTAATACATAGATATCTAACACATAGATATCTAATCCATAGATATCTAATAGATAGATATCTAACAGATAGATATCTAATCAATAGATATCTAATGCATAGATATCTAACAGATAGATATCTAATCAATAGATATCTATACACAGATATCTAACAGATAGATATCTAATGCATAGATATCTAACAGATAGATATCTAATACATAGATAACTAATGCATATATATCTAACAGATAGATATGTAATGCATAGATATCTAGCAGATAGATACCTAATGCATAGATATCTACCAGATAGATACCCAATGCATAGATATCTAACAGATAGATATCTAACAGATAGATATCTAATGCATAGATAACTAATGCATAGATATATACAGATAACTAATGCATAGATATCCAACAGATAGCTATCTAATACATAGATATCTATACATAGATATCTAATACATAGATATCTATACGTAGATATCTAACACATAGATATCTAATGCATAGATATCTAACACATAGATATCTAACAGATAGATATCTAATACATAGATATCTGTACAGATAGATATCTATACAGATAGATATCTAACACATAGATATCTAGCAGATAGATACCTAATGCATAGATATCTAACAGATAGATATCCAATGCATAGATATCTAACAGATAGATATCCAATGCATAGATATCTAACAGATAGATATCTAATGCATTGATATCTAACAGATAGATATCTAATCGATAGATATCTAACAGATGGATATCTAATAATAGATATCTAACAGATAGATATCTAATAAATGATATCTAACAGATAGATATTTGATGCATAGATATCTGTAGATAGATATCTAATGCATGGATATCTGCAGATAGATATCTAATTCATGGATATCTAACATATAGATATCTAACACATACATATCTAACATATAGATATCTAACACATAGATATCTAACAGATAGATATCCAACAGATAGATATTTATCGCATAGATATCTGCAGATAGATATCTAATGCATGGATATCTAACAGTTAGATATCTATTGCATAGATATCTAACACAAAGATATCTAGCAGATAGATACCTAATGCATAGATATCTAACAGATAGATATGTAGTGCATAGATATCTAACAGATAGATATCTAGATATATATACATAGATATCTAACAGATAGATATCTAATGCATAGATATCTAACACATAGATATCTAGCAGATAGATACCTAATACATAGATATCTAACAGATAGATATCCAATGCATAGATATCTAACAGATAGATATCCAATGCATACATATCTAACAGATAGATATCTATTGCATACATATCTAATAGATAGATATCTAACAGATAGATATCTAATGCATAGATATCTAATCCATAGATATCTAACAGATAGATATCTAATAATAGATATCTAACAGATAGATATCTAATGCATAGATATCTCCAGATAGATATGTAATGCATGGATATCTAACATAAAGATATCTAACACAAAGATATCTAACAGATAGATATCTAGATATATATACATAGATATCTAACAGATAGATATCTAATGCATAGATATCTAACACAAAGATATCTAGCAGATAGATACCTAATGCATAGATATCTAACAGGTAGATATCTAATGCATAGATATCTAACAGATAGATATGTAGATATATATACATAGATATCTAAAGGATAGATATCTAATGCATAGATATCTAACACATAGATATCTAGCAGATAGATACCTAATGCATAGATATCTAACAGATAGATATCTAACAGATAGATATCTACTGCTTAGATATCTGACAGATAGATATCTAATGCATAGGTATCTAACAGATAAATATCTAATGCATAGATATCTAATCGATAGATATCTAACAGATGGATATCTAATAATAGATATCTAATCCATAGATATCTAACAGATAGATATCTAATAATAGATACCTAACAGATAGATATCTAATGCATAGATATCCGCAGATATATATCTAATGCATGGATATCTAACATATAGATATCTAACACATACATATCTAACATATAGATATCTAACATATAGATATATAACAGATACATATCTAATGCATAGATATCTAACAGATAGATATCTAGATATATATAAATAGATATCTAACAGATAGATATCTAATGCATAGATATCTAGCAGATAGATATCTAGATATATATAAATAGATATCTAACAGATAGATATCTAATGCATAGATATCTAGCAGATAGATACCTAATGCATAGATATCTAACAGATAGATATCTAATGAACAGATATCTAACAGATACGTATCTAATACATAGATAACTAATGCATAGATATCTAACAGATAGATATCTAAGGCATAGATATCTAACAGATAGATATCTAATGCATAGATATCTAACAGATAGATATCTATTGCATAGACATCTAACAAATAGATATCTATACATAGATATCTAACAGATAGATATCTAATGCATAGATAACTAACAGATAGATATCTAATGTATAGATATGTAACAGATAGATATCTAATGCATAGATATGTAATCCATAGATATCTAACAGATAGATATCTAATGCATAGTTATCTGCAGATAGATATCTAATGCATGGATATCTAACATATAGATATCTAACACATACATATCTAACATATAGATATCTCACACATAGATATCTAACAGATAGATATGTAATGCATAGATATCTAACAGATAGATATCCAGATATATATACATAGATATCTACTAGATAGATATCTAATGCATAGATATCTAACACATAGATATCTAGCAGATAGATACCTAATGCATAGATATCTAACAGATAGATATCTAATGCATAGATATCTAGATATATATACATAGATATCTAACATATAGATATCTAGATATATATACATAGATATCTAATGCATAGATATCTAACAGATAGATATCTAATGCATAGATATCTAACAGATAGATATCTAATGCATAGATATCTAACAGATAGATATCTAAGGCATAGATATCTAACACATAGATATCTAGCAAATAGATACCTAATGCATAGATATCTAGCAGATAGATATCTAACAGATAGATATCTAATACATAGATATCTATTGCCTAGATATCCAACAGATAGATATCTAATACATAGATATCTATATATAGATATCTAAGAGATAGATATCTATATATAGATATCTAAGAGATAGATATCTAATGCATATATATCTAACAGATAGATATCTATACATAGATATCTAACAGATAGATATCTATACATAGATATCTAATATACAGATATCTAATAGATAGATATCTAATGCATAGATATCTAACAGATAGATATCTATTGCATAGATATCTAATACATAGATATCGAATAGATAGATATCTACCAGATAGATATCTAATGCATAGATAACTATACATCGATATCTAACAGATCAAAATATCTAACGCATAGATATCTAAGGCGTAGATATCTAACACATAGATATCTATACATAGATATCTAATGCATAGATCTCTAAAAATAGAAATCTAAGACATAGATATCTAACAGATACATATCTAACACATAGATATCAAACAGATAGATATCTAATGCATAGATATCTAACAGATAGATATCTAATGCATAGATATCTAACAGATAGATATCTATTGCATAGATATCCAACAGATAGATATCTAATACATAGATATCTATACATAGATATCTAATACTTAGATATCTATACATAGATATCTAAGAGATATATATATCTAATGCATATATATCTAACAGATAGATATTTACACATTGATATCTAACACATAGATATCGAATACATAGAGATCTATACATAGATATCTAATATACAGATATCTAATAGATAGATATCTAATGCATAGATATCTAACAGATAGATATCTATTGCATAGATATCTAATACATAGATATCGAACAGATAGATATCTACCATATAGATATCTAATGCATAGATAACTATACATCGATATCTAACAGATCAAAATATCTAATGCATAGATATCTAAGGCGTAGATATCTAACACATAGATATCTAGCAGATAGATATCTAACACATAGATATCTAGCAGATAGATACCTATTGCATAGATATCTAACAGATGGATATCTAATGCATAGATATCTAACAGATAGATATCTATTGCATAGATATCCAAAAGATAGATATCTATTGCATAGATACCTAACAGATAGATATCTATACATAGATATCTAATGCATAGATATCTAACAGATAGATATCTAGATATATATACATAGATATCTAACAGATAGATATCTAGATATATATACATAGATATCTAGCAGATAGATACCTAATGCGTAGATATCTGGCAGACAGATATCTAATGCACAGATATCTAACAGATAGATTTCTAATACATAGATATCTAACATATAGATATCTAAGAGATAGATATCTAATGCATAGATATCTAACAGATAGATGTCTATTGCATAGATATCTAACAGATAGATGTCTATTGCATAGATATCTAACAGATAGATGTCTATTGCATAGATATCTAACAGATAGATGTCTAATGCATAGATATCTAACAGATAGATATCTATTGCATAGATATCTAACACATAGATATCTAATGCATAGATATCTAACAGATAGATATCTAATACATAGATAACTAATGCATAGATATCTAACAGATAGATATCTATTACATTGGTATCTAACACATAGATATCTAATGCATAAATATCTAACAGATAGATATCTATTGCATAGGTATCTAACACATAGATAACTAATGCATAGATATCTAACAGATAGATATCTATTGCATAGGTATCTAACACATAGATATCTAATGCATAGATATCTAATACATAGATATCTAGCAGATAAATATCTAACACATAGATATCTAGCAGATAGATACCCAATGCATAGATAACTATACATCGATATCTAACAGATCAAAATATCTAATGCATAGATATCTAACACATAGATATCTAGCAGATAGATATCTAACACATAGATATCTAGCAGATAGATACCTAATGCATAGATATCTAACAGATAGATATCTAATGCATAGATATCTAACAGATAGATATCTATTGCATAGATATCCAACAGATAAATATCTATACATAGATATCTAACAGATAGATATCTAATGCATAGATATCTAGCAGATAGATATCTAATGCATAGATATCTAACAGATAGATATCTAATCCATAGATATCCAACAGATAGATATCTATTGCATAGATATCCAACAGATAGATATCTAATACATAGATGGATATCTATATATAGATATCTAAGAGATAGATATCTATATATAGATATCTAAGAGATAGATATCTAATGCATATATATCTAACAGATAGATATCTATACATAGATATCTAACAGATAGATATCTATACATAGATATCTAACAGATAGATATCTATACATAGATATCTAATGCATAAATCTCTAAAGATAGAAATCTAAGACATAGATATCTAACAGATACATATCTACTGCATAGCTATCTTACAGATAGATATCTAATGCATAGATATCTAACAGATACATATCTAATGCATAGATATCCAACAGATAGATATCTATTGCATAGATATCCAACAGATAGATATCTAATACATAGATATCTATACATAGATATCTAATACATAGATATCTATACATAGATATCTAATACATAGATATTTATACATAGATATCTAAGAGATATATATCTAATGCATATATATCTAACAGATAGATATCTATACATAGATATCTATACATAGATATCCAACAGATAGATATCTAATACATAGATATCTATACATAGATATCTAATACATAGATATCTATACATAGATATCTAATACATAGATATTTATACATAGATATCTAAGAGATATATATCTAATGCATATATATCTAACAGATAGATATCTATACATAGATATCTAATAGATAGAAATCTAATGCATAGATATCTAACAGATAGATATCTATTGCATAGATATCTAATACATAGATATCTAACAGATAGATATCTATTGAATAGATATCCAACAGATAGATATCTAATACATATATATCTATACATAGATATGTCACGGATAGATATCTAATCCATAGATATCTAACAGATAGATATCTAATGCATACATATCTAACAGATAGATATCTATTGCATAGATATCTAATACATAGATATCTATACATAGATATCTACCAGATAGATATCTAATGCATAGATAACTATACATCGATATCTAACAGATCAAAATATCTAATGCATAGATATCTAGCAGATAGATATCTAATTCATAGATATCTAACACATAGATATCTAGCAGATAGATATCTAACACATAGATATCTAGCAGATAGATATCTAACACATAGATATCTAGCAGATAGATGCCTAATGCATAGATATCTAACAGATAGATATCTAATGCATAGATATCTAACAGATAGATATCTATTGCATAGATATTCAACAGATAGATATCTAATACATAGATATCTAACGCATAGATATCTAATACATAGATATATATACATAGATATCTAACACATAGATATCTAACAGATAGATATCTAATACATAGATATCTATACATAGATATCTAACATATGGATATCTAATACATAGATATCTATACATAGATATCTAATATATAGATATCTAATAGATAGATATCTAATGCATAGATATCTAATGCATATATATCTAACAGATAGATATCTAATACATAGATATCTAACAGATAGATATCTAATATATAGATATCTAATACATAGATATCTAACAGATAGATATCTATACATAGATATCTAACAGATAGATATCTATTGCATAGATATCTAATACATAGATATCTATACATAGATATCTATACATAGATATCTACCAGATAGATATCTAATGCATAGATAACTATACATCGATATCTAACAGATCAAAATATCTAATGCATAGATATCTAGCAGATAGATATCTAATCCATAGATATCTAACACATAATTATCTAGCAGATAGATATCTAACATATAGATATCTAGCAGATAAATACCTAATGCATAGATATATAACAGATAGATATCTATTGCATAGATATCCAACAGATAGATATCTATTGCATAGATATCTAACAGATATATATCTATACATAGATATCTAACAGATAGATATCTAATGCATGGATATCTAACAGATAGATATCTAATGCATGGATATCTAACAGATAGATATCTAATGCATAGATATCCAACAGATAGATATCTATTGCATAGATATCCAACAGATAGATATCTAATACATAGATATCTATATATAGATATCTAAGAGATAGATATCTATATATGGATGTCTAAGAGATAGATATCTATATATAGATGTCTAAGAGATAGAGATCTATATATAGATGTCTAAGAGATAGATATCTATATATAGATATCTAAGAGATAGATATCTAATGCATATATATCTAACAGATAGATATCTATACATAGATATCTATACATAAATATCTAACAGATAGATATCTATACATAGATATCTAACAGATAGATATCTATACATAGATATCTAATGCATAGATCTCTAAAAGTAGAAATCTAAGACAGAGATATCTAACAGATACATATCTAATGCATAGATATCTAACAAATAGATATCTAATGCATAGATATCTAACAGATAGATATCTAATGCATAGATATCCAACAGATAGATATCTATTGCATATATATCTAACAGATAGATATCTAATACATAGATATCTATACATACATATCTAATACATAGATATGTGTACATAGATATCTAATACATAGATATCTATACATAGATATCTAATATATAGATATCTAATAGATAGATATCTATTGCATAGATATCCAACAAATAGATATCTAATACATATATATCTATACATAGATATCTAACGGATAGATATCTAATCCATAGATATCTAACAGATAGATATCTAATAGATAGATATCTAATGCATAGATATCTAATACATAGATATCTATACATAGATATCTAATAGATAGATATCTAATAGATAGATATCTATTGCATAGATATCCAATAGATAGATATCTAATACATATACATCTATACATAGATATCTAACGGATAGATATCTAATCCATAGATATCTAACAGATAGATATCTAATAGATAGATATCTACTGCATACATATCTAACAGATAGATATCTATTGCTTAGATATCATAGATATCTAAAACATAGATATCTATACATAGCTATCTACCAGATAGATATCTAATGCATAGATAACTATACATCGATATCTAACAGATCAAAATATCTAATGCAGAGATATCTAGCAGATAGATATCTAATGCATAGATATCTAACACACAGATATCTAGCAGATAGATATCTAACACATA
>Ga0209489_106470_pt1 | contig 18820 bp, 14 predicted proteins | sample SiratrowhiteBW_FD_187527 | JGI IMG/M metagenome (GOLD analysis project Ga0209489, IMG submission 187527) | Root nodule microbial communities of legume samples collected from California, USA - Siratro white BW (SPAdes) (version 2) | ecosystem: Host-associated > Plants > Roots > Nodule | place...
GAGAGAGAGAGAGAGAGAGAGAGAGAGAAGGAATATGTTTATCCATAATTGTCATTTTGTTTCAATGATTATTATATTTTATTGATAATCATTATTTAACATAATTAGGAAAATATTAAAACTCTTTTAAACATTATAAATTAGCTTTAAGCAGCAATTAAAATATTAATCAATTATCACTAATTGATAATTACATATCAGTTATGAGTGTTATGAACTTTGAACATATATAGATTTTTTTTATTGATAATGATCTTAATTGAGGATTGATTCTTGAAAGGTTTCTATTTACCTACCCATGAATTATAAATCTGTTATTCCATCAAGTTAATTACATGTGGACTCAATTCCCTGGAAAGTGAGCATAAAATTCTAAATTCAGTTATATTATATTTATTTAATAATAGGTTTGAAATTATTATTTCTTGTCACCTTGTACATGGGTGTGGAAAAAGGGCCAAGATGAGTTATATGTTCATTCACACGTCTAATAAAGGTGTGTGGATCAGCGAACCTATGCAAAGGTGATAGAATTATATTGTTAGCTTTTTTTATTTCTTTTTTCAAAATCGCTTTTTCTCTTTTTATTTATTCACCATTCTTTCTTCCGCAGATTGGTTAACATTTCGTTCAGGATAACTTCTATAAAAATCTTTAGCTTAAGGGAATTTCTGTCCAGCTATACAACCTTTGAAAAAGTTATAATTTAGAGAAGTTCAGAACTTTAGCTTTGAAAAATAAACCTGGTAAGAACCAAAAGTTGAAAGATGTGCATCTATACATATTTTTTAAAAAATATTTTGAATTTCATAAATAATTATTCAATAAATTTATTTAATAATAAAATATATATTAAATTAAAACAGAAATTAAATTATTTTATAAAAAATTTTAAAAAATGGTTATAAGGTGATTATATAAAACTATATGATTGTCTATATATTATAATAGACAGTTTAACAAATTTTTACATTCATTAAGTAATCATTATTTTATTATTTATCTTTTTTTCCTTATAAATATAAAAATTATCTTTAAAAATAAGTTTTCAAATAATTGATAATGTTATTTAGACTTCATTTTCATTATAAAACAATTATTCTAGAACTAGTGCAAAGGTCCTGGTTAATTTAGACAGGATATTTCTGTTTTAAAATCTGCATGAGCTAGCATAGCCAATATATATTTAGATAAATTTCTTCATAAAATATTTAAAGAAAAATAAAGTATTAAAAATTAAATTAATTTTTTTAAGTCAATTTTTTTCTTTTAAACAATTAATATGGTGATGCCTTTGCAAATTAATTTATTTATAAATTAATTTTATTTTGTAAGAAAATATTTATTTTCATAAAAATAATTGCGAAAAAATATTCAAACATGAAATTATTTTATACCATATATAGAATGCAGTGAAAATGTAACTTTTTAAAAATAAATAATAATAATAATAATAATAATAATAATAATAATAATAATAAAGTTATAAATACGTTTATTATTCTCTTTAGAAAAAGAAAAGGTGTCATCACATGTTACCACACTGCCAGTCTATTTGACTGGATTAAAAAAGTATTCGAATAGAATAAATTGTATAGCATATTAGCTTCTTCTTTTTTTCTTACTTAGTTACTTATGAGTAGGGAAATTATGTTTGAAAATACTTTGTTTATCAAAGTAAGCTATTGGTGGTTTCTTTGATTATAAATATCTCATATGACTTTATGTAAATACACAAAGTCTGAATCTATATAAAATATCTCATATTGTGAATTAAGGATAATATATATATAAAATATCTATATATCTGATATTGTGAGTTAAGGATAGTCACTCCAAACCAACTCATATGTATATTAATTGACCCAACACCTACAATTAAGATCCATTTTGTAGAACTCCTGATGCCAAGAAAAATAAAAATAAAATCGTTGGTGCCAGACTCAAGCTTTTTAAAAAGCTAATAATATATTACTGATTTCTGTTAATCTAAGAACACATCACGAAAATATTAGAACCACGCGCAAAATATGAAGTTCTTATTCAAATTATTTTACACGTGACATTATTATTTATGTATTTGAGGAGTGTCAACATGGACCTTCGTAGTTCATACATATATATAATCACGTAGGTTATACGTTCCTTATCCCTTGAATCTGAGTGGCTTAGAGCTCCAAATCTCCAAAGTTGATAGCTCCATTAGCATTGCCTTCGGTGTACCCAGTTTGGTTACTCAGACCTTTAATCTTCTGATTCCCAGTGTTGTTGTATTTTCCAACAGAACGCCTACTTCTTCCTGTTCCTGCTGCCGCAGAACCACCATTATTATTACTATTCTGATCACTTTCACCATCATCCATGCTATTTAGCACACCAACAAGACCCTTCAGGGCTTCAATTTTTTGAAGGTCTCCCATATGGACTATGCTCTAATTTTTATCTATGATGTCTCTCTTCAGATGTTGATTTATTTGTCAGAATACATCACTAGACTCCCTTTTATATATATACACAGATGAGGGAGAAGAAGGGTTGTTCTGAAACTTAATAGAGAAGCATGCACTTTGTTAGTGGACTGAATCGTCATATCTCAAATAAAGTTATTCTTGGTGGAGTATAAGGTTCCATTTTCATCGAATGTTGTTTTAACCAAGCATCTTCTGTTTGTTCCCGATGTAACAGATACGGTTTGAATTTGTTGGCCTTTCTTATTTATTCGGATAGCTCGTATGGAAGCATATATTCAAATAACGCGTTTTGGACGAAGAACAAAAAGTGATTGTAGCTGGAATGGATTAAATGAATCTAAAAAAGTTTAAAAAGTGAGTGTGGCTGCTGGGATTCGAGCCCAGGTCTCCACGGCCACAACGTGGAATTCTCACCACTAAACTACAGCCACTCGGTTGATGAGGAGGTTCTCTAAAACTAATTATCTAAACTATTATGAGTTAAACTAATATCTAAACTGAAAAAGGAAGAAGGCAGCGAAAAAAAAAAAAAGAATATTCTCAAAATGATATACTTTTATTAAAGAAAAAAAAAATGGAAGAAGATGATAAGGCATGTGAGCAAGTCTACAATACTAATTTTTTATTAGATTATGTGTCACTTAATGTTACAAAATAAGGGAAGCTAAATAACTTAACTCAGTTTCACTAAATGAAGGATTAATATGTTATACATTTCCAAACCATTAACAAATTTTTGTAAACGTAATATATATAGTAAAAATAGATTATAAAATAAATTTATCATTAAAAAAATAAACATTATTCAAACATTTTATCTTGAAAATGTAATTATCTTTGGAATGAAAATTATGAGAGAAAAATGGAATATTTATTTAAAATAATAAAAGAACGTTATTATCTTTACAATAAAAATTATAGAAAGAGCATAAAATATTTTATAAAAATATGAAAGAAACAAATAACAATTAAATATTATTATCTAGTTTTAAAATAGAAATAATTATTCTAATAATTTTCTTTTAGTCACTTACATAATTAATGAATTAATTAAATTGACTAGATACACTACTTTATTTATCCTTACAGTTATTTTTATATATTTTGTTAATAATGCCATAATTTTTATTATTTAAAAATAATTTTACTATTTTATATATATAAAAAGTTTTAGAAAAAAATATTCTTACTAAATCATATTTTCTTTAATTTGGAAAAGTTGATGAATAGAAAATTTTCATGACTAAAATATTCTCCAAAAATCTTTTTGAAAAATCCTATAAAACGATATTTTTATCATAATCAAACAGTTAAAATCTAAAGCTGTGATCACTGATAACCAATTTTAAAAACAAATGTTTAGTTTAATAAATACTAATTACAATTAAGGAAAAATAGTTTAATTTCTTATTTAATTTTTTTTACATATATAAATTATTTAAAATCTATTATTACTAGTACTGTCTAAATTATTTGTAGAATAAATTATTTAAGCAACACAACATTTATAAATAACATCAAAAAATAATTTAATCAACTTATAGTTTTGGAGAAATTTTGTTGTGATTTTTTTATAAATTTTAATATTTTAAAATATGTTAATGAAATATATAATCTACAACGTAATATATAATTAAATTATGTTATTTGATATACATAAATTATTTCCAAGATTACTATTGATTGTTTTCTTCATATATAACATATAACGTAAATAATATCTAACTCTCTGCACTTACTCTATTTAACTTTTATTTTTCAATCTCTCATGTACAAATGAGAATATACTTAAGAAATTGAATATACTTAAAAATGGATTTATTTTATATAAATTTATAATTATGATATAAAATAATGACTTGATTTTTTTAATTTTAAAAAAATGCAAACACATCGGTTTTTTCATTTCGCTAGTTATTAATAACTTCTACTTATTTCAGTATCATGTGATTTTTCATTCTTTTGGCTTTTAATATTTTGTTGATTTTCACTAAAAGGTATTTAAATATTACATCTAAATTTCTTAAACGATTTCTTAATAATTTTTTTTATTATTCAAAAATAATAAAGGGTTTGATTCCAAGAAATCCCAAAAGAAAGAGAATGTGGCTGCTGGGATTCGAGCCCAGGTCTCCACGGCCACAACGTGGAATTCTTACCACTAAACTACAGCCACTTTGTTGTTAGCTTAGTTCTGCAAATTCATGATACTATAAGATTTATACTAGACTAAGTTAATATGTTATAGATTACTGATAGAAATACCTATATCAGCTAATACAGTTGAAGCTGTTACTAAATAATTCTTCTAAAAAATTCACTTGTTTATTTTTAAGTTTAAAACATTTGGTTAAGAAAATGTTGCAAGGATTTTAACGAGAGACCATTCTATTCGACTATCAAACATAGGTTTTTAGGTTTTTCTTTCATGTGATCCTCCTTTTTATCTGTCCTTAAAATTTGGTAATTGATCCTCCTTTTTATCCACCCTTAAAATTTAGTAATTTGTTATTATAACACACTTCAAATTTAATTTCTGTAAATATGTTACACTTTTTTTTTTCCGACAAAAGATGTGTTACAAGTTAACTCCATATACTCTCCAACTGGAGTCATAAGGCTCAATTGGTGGGGCTCTGGGTCATAATTGGTGGGGCTCTGGGTCATAGATAGATGTATAGGTAGCTAATTGGTCCCTGAATCATTAACTTTGATTTTATTATTTTGCATGTTATGGAAGATGATCAATAATAATTACACATATATGTGCATCTGTTAATGTTTTTACCAAGTATTATTTGTATTTCAAGTATTCGATTGAACATTCATCATTAAGTATTATTTGTTTTCCTTTTTTTTTCTACCTTTTTTTTGTCTTCGTTGTATATGTAGAGTGATATTGCTTTGTAGTCTTTTCTTGTTTTTTTATTTTGTTTTTCTGTTTTCTACCTTTTTTGTTTTCGTTGTATATATAGAGTGGTATTGCTTTGTAGTCCTTTCTTGTTTTTTTATTTTGTTTTTCTGTATTTGTAGAGTCTGTAGAGTGGTATTGCTTTGTAGTCTTTTTTTGTTTTTTCATTTTGTTTTTCTTGTTTTTCTGTATCTGTAGAGTGGTATTGCTTGTTTTTTCATTTTGTTTGTAGAGTGGTATTGCTTGTTTTTTCATTGTATATGTAGAGTGGTATTGCTTTGTAGTCTTTTCTTGTTTTTCTGTATCTGTAGAGTCTGTAGAGTGGTATTGCTTTATAGTCTTTTCTTGTTTTTTCATTTTATTTTTCTGTATCTGTAGAGTGGTATTCATTTTATTTTTCTGTATCTGTAGAGTGGTATTACTTGTTTTTTCATTTTGTTTTTTGTTTTTTCATTGTATCTGTAGAGTGGTATTGCTTTATAGTCTTTTCTTGTTTTTCTGTATCTGTAGAGTGGTATTGCTTTATAGTCTTTTCTTGTTTTTTCATTTTATTTTTCTGTATCTGTAGAGGTGGTATTCATTTTATTTTTCTGTATCTGTAGAGTGGTATTGCTTGTTTTTTTCATGTTTTTCTGTATCTGTAGAGTGGTATTACTTGTTTTTTTATTTTGTTTGTAAAGTGGTATTGTTTGTTTTTTCATTTTGTTTGTTTTTTCATTTTGTTTTTCTGTAGCTTTGTAGTCCATGTAGAATGATATTCCTTTGTAGTCCTTTCTGGTTTTGATATATTCCTTTGTATATATTCCTTTGTAGTCCTTTCTGGTTTCTGATTTTTTCAAGGGTTGGTCCACCCCTTAATTGCTCCTTTTTAAGGGTTGGTCCACCACCCCTTAATTGCTCCTTTTTAAGAGTTGGTCCACCACCCTTTAAGAGTTGGTCCACCACCCCTTAAGAGTTGGTCCACCACCCCTTAAGAGTTGGTCCACCACCCCTTAATTGCTCCTTTTTATTCATTATGTTAAAAAGAAAAAATATTATTTGTATTTTTATTCATTTCATTTTTTGCTGTTAAAAAAAATATTATTTGTATTTCAAGTATTCGATTGAACATTCATTGGTCGTTTACTAGACTATTTATTACGTTATAAAAGCTAATCTATTATCTACCCATCTCCTTGCATATTTGAGCTTGATAGAGAGGAATTTGGCGCTCAAGCTTGTAGAGAGAGGACCAAGGAACCAGACTTCCAATTCCAAAGCTTAACTATCTTGGCAATCTCTACTCTTTGTAGAAGAAATCCATGATCCTTGTTCAAAATGGATTCTTAATTTATGCTTAAATTCAACTTAGAAAAAGCAGCTTAGTTCTGTCTGAACAACTTCACCACACCCAGAAAAATCAGGACTCCACATGTTCTTTCTGCTACAACTGTAGTTGCCTCAAATTCAGGGACTACCATTATAAAAGGGCGCCATTTTAATCACTGTCATAGCAGTTTCTAACCGATGTACTTCTATAATGCTAGTCATGCTAGTTAGAAATTTGTCAAATAATTCATTCCCTTGTTGAAAAAGTTATTGAGAATTAGCACATCTGATAACTTAAACGAGAGGATATTATGTTCATGCTATGAACTTATTAATTTTCACTGTTGATTGATATGAAAGTCTACTGATACAAACTAATGAAAATCTTGCAATCTCCTAACCCCAATTTTTAAAATTAACTTTGTTTTTTGTTTAGTAATGGTTTTCAAACTTAAGAATTCAGAAACAAAGCCTTTTCTTTCCTTATTTCACTTAAGAAAAAAGGGGGGATAAACTTGAACAAAATGTAAGCTTCCAAACTCATGTTATATCCATATGCTTTGACAGTTTGCCAAGAACTATTTTTCTAGGAAATAAACATTCCACGCAGTACTCTAAGATGTGAATGGTCCAACCGAACAACATATGGAGTATTTTCCTAGGCCTTGATTATTTAAGCACATGCATACCATGAAGGCTTCTTGAACCAAATCAGACATTTCCCCTGCTCATGTTCCAGAAATCAACTTCGTGCTCAAGAACATTTAGGAACATAACTTCAGCCTTTTTGAGTTCTTCATCAGAAGCCTTTTGTAAGCGCCGATTGGCAATGTTCTCCACGGATTGACAATACTTAGCAAAAGCTTCATTGCCCCACCTTTCACAAGTCTCCTTCAGTTCTTGCGGAGTTTTGGAGCCTTCTCCAATGCAGTGGGCAAAGCTCTCTTGATACACTGCTTCAACAGCCCAAAATGCTGTGATAGCCACAGTATATTCCACGTCCGGACTCGTTAGATTTTCCAGCAACCTGTCACAGTGTTCATATGTAACAATACAAACAACCAAGCAGACCAAAGTAGCAACTGATCTGTCCAAAATCCCATATATCCATGTCTAGAATTCGAGGGTTTTTTTGTTTCATTACATTAGAATACACCTAGGAAAGGATCTAACCGTAAAATCTAGTCTACAGTTAATTAAACTTTGGCATAATTGACCATTTTAAAATCTATATATAGATCATTCAATCAATTGCTACATATCTGATTTACTTACTAAAACAAATTACCCAATTCAATATAATCTCTTATCATGTAAGGTCCTAGCAAATAATTTTAGAATACTTCTGTTCTAGTCTACAGTTAATTTCCTTTTAGCTATTGCTTACTTCCTAAAAAACCACAGAAATGTGAGAAAGTTTTGTTTCCCCCAATATATTGTTCAAAATGAGTTTGAATATGATGACAGAAGATTAACAAACCTACCCAAGGTATTTTTTGTTTGCCTGCTGAGGAACAACTTCAGAAAGTGAAATACCCCACTTGCTAGCTTCTTTCTTAAACCATGATATCTCATCCTCCAGAGAAGCCACGCCCCCCAATAGAACTTCCAAGTCACCACTCTCATCTGATTCCTTCCAAGCTTTTATCAGCACACTGGCCGCAAATGGGACAAAGGCCCGAACGAACAAGTAATCTTGTGCCTGCATAACAAGTATGCAACAAATATAAACAACAAACTTCTTCCAACACAAATTTTGTTACCAATTGAAGTATTAGGTTATCTGAAACCGAGTTCATTATATAAAACACAAAACTGTGTGAATTTCCATAAATTGCGAAAAAAAGTAGTTAAATTTTGACAGGGCTACTCAAAATTGTACTAAATATTATGTCAGGAACCTGAACTATATAAATCAGAAATCGATATATAATTCAAAAGAAAAACAATGTAAGGGAAAAGGGTGAAGTATTACTAACCAGCCATAATTTGAAGGAAGCCATGTTGATGGAACCATCGCGAATGCTAAGAATAAAAGGGTGTCTTGTGGCTCCATGGAAGAGACTATGGTGCTTCCTCGACCATGTCTCAATCACACCGACCTTCTTCTCCTCAAATTTTGCCTGTTCCTGCATCTTACCGAATACTCACTAGCTGCCTCGCACTTGTTTCACCACCAGCTCCCATTTATAACCTTCCAACAAATTTAAGACAAAAAATATATATAATATATATTGCTTGATTAAAATTAATTTCATTGTTAAAAGTACACCGACAAAGTCCTAAAAAAACATGGACAATTGTTGAAAACATACTGTTTATCTTGACATTAAAGTTTTCGATTAATATTATAGAAAATTGTTTAATTAATTAATTTTATAATGTAAAAACTTTTGGTGGCACGTGGGATTTGAAGCAATAGGAGAGGCATGCAGAAGTACATTTGGCAATCATAATGCCTAAAGCCCTTACAAGTGTCCAAAGTTTTCCAATACTAGGACTTTCCACACAAATTCAGTACACCCAAGAACTGGGTGAGAACCCATAAGGAAAACGGTGTCGGTTGAGTTAAAAAAATGGAAGAAAATTTATTAATTATGGATGAAAATCAATTTTGCTAGTTTAATCCGTGACAAAAAAAATACTTTAATCAAATTTCTTCATAAAAGCTTAAATTTTGCATGTATTATATACGTGTTAATAAAACTAGTTAGAAATTTAGTTCTAAGTTGAAAACTGATTGTAAAAGTTTGCTAAAATTATATGTAAAAGTAAAATTGTAAAACTCAGCATATTTAAATACAATTTTATGTAATGTTTGTTTTGTGTAATTGATAAAAATGTATTTTTTAGGTATTTATATTGTTTTTAATTGGTTTTAAACTATTTTAATTTTCATTTGAAATAAATTATTTTTGTTATATTCTTTATTATTAGTTTTAATATTTTTATGTTGTATTTTATATTATTAATCTTACACAATATCTTAAAATATTTTAATTAAGGGTTAAGAAAATTGTGTAACTAAGTAAACGTGATACTTTTGATGTCGAGTTATATATCTTATGTAATAATAAAACCTATCTTATTTAAATAAATAAAATACAAATTATAAGATAAAAAAAAATAAACTCAGAACTAAGTTTTTAGAAGCATGTAAAAAAAACATTGCAAACTAAAAAAATATTTATAAAGTTAATAAGTTTTTTCAACTAACAAAGAAACCTAGGAACTAATAGGGCTATTTTTCTTCTTTAGAAAAAGATTTTTTTTTTTTTCAAATTTAGATATATTTTAAAAGAAATGACAAGCTAAATACACTTAATTGATATCAATATTTCATAAAAAATTTAATTTTAGATCGGATATTTTTCTTTTGCCCTTGTAAATATTAAAATTTTCATTTTTTTCCTTTGATTAGAGTTATTTTTAGATTATATAATTTGAGAATCTTCTAAATCATGAAATTTGAAAAGAGTATATCAGATTACAAAATTTAAAACAGATTTAAAAATTTATTTTAACTTTCAGATTATATAATATAAAAGTTAATATTATATTTCAAATCACATAATTTAAAAAAAATATTTTTTATTGTATAATTTAAAATAAATTTTTAAATTTGAAAATGACTTTTAAATTACATAATTTAAAAATTATTTTTCTACATAAAAAGACCTTACATATTTGCAATTTAGAAAATATTTTTAGATTCAAAAATTCAATAATCATTTTCTCATAAGAAAGACTTTCATATTATATAATTTAAAAATTATTTTTATATAAAAAAAAATTAACCAGTGGAATCTAAGATGTTACGCAATCTTAAAATATGCAAGTAGAATTCCGACGTTTTTCTGTAAGTTCACGAGACAACACATAAATAAAAATTTCTGTAAGTTCACGAGACAACACATAAATAAAAATTTATGGCGACCGCGAAAAGTTGACCGTGACAAGGAGATAGTGACGGCGAGGGGTGATGGGAAGGGGTAGGTGAGTTTGGTCTTCTACACACCACGATGAAGATGCGAGAGAAAACCATGGGGTTTAAAACAAAATAACCTATTTCACACACCCCACGTAGCCCTTTAATTAAGGTCCAAATAGTTCTATTGTTTGGGGCCTCAATTTCAAAGTCAACTTGACCTTACCTATAAGCCCATTCTTTGCTGGATCCTTAAGTTATGGACATGTTCGAAGATTGATGACAATTTTTTTTTTTCCTATTTTACAACTTCTTTACGATACTGTTATATTTTCAACTAGGCAAATTTATGCTAACAAAGTAGGATCATCATCAGCAATAAAATTATTTTTCTAAATCCAAATACCACTTTACACGGTCTGTATATAAATATTTTAAAATGAAAATTAATAAAAAATACAAACATGTATATATTGGCACATACTTAAGTGATTTTAAATTATATAAATAAGTTTTTTTTAAATATATTATGTTATAAAAATATATTTCTATTTTTTATATAACTTAGATGTCTATAATTTTAATAAGAGATGTTAACCATTGAAAAATACTTTAAACTACATTTTATAATTATAAGTTTTTCTTTCGTAAAAAAATAAATTATTACTATTAATATGTGAGAATTCACGTGTATATAATTATGAATATTACTAAATTTGTCACATCAATTATTTAATGATATAAGTTAGGTAATTAAGTCACAATTTAATCATAATATTTGAAGTAATATAAGTTAGGTAACTAAGTTAGTATCTTTTTGATTAGAAAGAGTTACACATTAATTATTAATTATAGCTATAATAAATAATTAATTTAGAAATCACAGTTCAATTCATAATACAACAATAAAGAAATGATTTTAAAACCGAAGTATAGTAATTACCAAAATCATTATAAATCATGTTTTATGATCTATAAAAGAAATGGATTTATACTTTAAAAAAGTTAGGTTTCTATAAACTAAAATTATTTTATATAAACTATTTTTAATACCATTGTAACTTTGATTTTCGAAGTTATACAAACTGATTAAAAAATTATTTATTATTTTTGTGAGACTCCATGTTTAATAGATTTTGAATGACTTTTGAGGTTTCCCAAGTCAGCAGGAGAGAATATACACGTCAGCCCCATCAAATCCAATGAAAGAGTGCCACGCAAGAAAAACAGAGAGATCATGACGTGTCCTCAATGAACCAACCAAAGTTTCTCCTCTTTAATATCCACTCTGATATTTTCTATTCATAATCACTATGCAGAAACAAAACAGCACAACAGAATAGACCACAGTACATCACTATTCCTGTAGCAGTGCCCGTTTGTTGTGGTTTCGGTTCCAGGAAAGAATTGGGTGCACTCCATGGCAGAAAAACACAACCTCAAGAACCCAGCCGTCAAACGGATCCTTCAAGAATTAAAAGAGATGCAATCAAACCCTTCTCATGACTACATCAGTCTCCCTCTCGAGGTTCTCTTTTTTCTTTCCCTTTTGTTCGATTCTTCTTTGGGTTTTCCATTGCCTGATCGCTACTTTTCGGTCCTCAATTAACAAATTTTTGACGGCAGGATCAGGTCATTTGGTACCAGTTGCAATTTCATGAAAAATATTGTTGAAAGTTTGGTTTTATAATTGGGAACAATTTTATTTTTTTGTTGGGATCGGATAATTGTGAACATTTTTTTTTCTGGATAGGATCATTGTGAACTGTGGTCCTTTTTGAATATCAAAAGGTAGGGACCATTTTTTAAAAAAGAAACAATCTTGTTTCATAAATATTTTTATGAGAAAAAAAAATAGAAAAATAAAAGAAGTTTTTTCATAAACAAAATTCAACTTGTGTAACAAATTAGGTTACCAAGAGGATTGAAAGTGTTTTCTGAGCAACTTCAGTGTGGTGTTTTCTTTCAGGAAAATATATTTGAATGGCAATTTGCGATTAGGGGACCTCAGGACACTGAATTTGAGGGAGGTATTTATCATGGCCGGATTCAGTTGCCTTCAGAGTATCCCTTCAAACCTCCTTCATTCATGTTGCTGACTGTAAGATTTTTGTTTCCCTCTTAGACTTAGTTGATTCTTATGTTGAAATGTTTATCTGAATTTGTTTGGTTTGATTTGATTTACTGACATTAAGCTAAATTTCACACTGTTATCATTTCAGCCCAGTGGCCGTTTTGAGACCCAAACCAAGATTTGCTTGAGCATATCAAATCATCACCCTGAGCATTGGCAACCATCATGGAGTGGTAAGTACTGTTTCTTTCCCCTCCTTCACTCGCAGCATATGCTAAACTAGAGTTTGTTTGTTTGTTGTTGCTGCTCCGATTCAATTCCCAAAGGAACGGAAATTGAGGGAGGGAACATAATTTTGCTTCACTTTCTCCCATCATCTAAAACATAATATCTTGTAATGGCAGTGAGGACTGCACTAGTTGCGCTCATAGCATTCATGCCCACCAACCCAAATGGCGCGTTGGGCTCATTAAACTACAAGAAAGAGGACAGGCGTGCCCTAGCCATTAAATCCCGTGAAGCACCTCCAAAATTTGGGACTCCTGAACGTCAAAAACTGATTGATGAGGTAAAATGTTGTTCATTTTTTTTGTTCAGTGCATCTTTTTGCTGTGATATGTTATGTTGGTTGTACTAGGTAAAATGTTGCATGTTGTCTTTTCCTGGTGCATACTTTCTGCAATATCTTGTGCTAATTGAACACACTTCTATCCCAGATACACGAGTATATGCTAAGCAAGTCATCCCCTGTTCCAGAAGGTGGCCCCTCACAAGTTTCTGAAGAACAATCCAACAAAGAGGAGGCTGAGACCCTGGTGAATTTGCAAAATCCTGAACCTTCACCTGCAGGAGAGGGGATTCCAGATGAAGCAGGTGACAGAATAATCGAAGAACAAGAACACCCTGTCAATGCTAATCCTAACCTTGCAGGAGTTGAGGTTTCGATGGAGAATACATCTAGTGCCCCAGTTAACCAGTTGCTCCAAAAGTCAAATGCAATGGTTCAAAATCTGAAACCAGAGACAAGGGCTCAAAAACCCGACGACCGATTGTTCACTCTGGCTGCTATTGGACTTACTATAGCAATTGTGGTTCTTTTGCTGAAGAAGTTCGTTAAATCTACAAATCATGGTGCTGTTTTCATGGATGAATCTTAGATGAATTATTTGCTGATGTTAGCTTAAAGATCAAGATCCTTGGCGCGATGGTAGTTTATAGGGAAGTCTATTATCAGTTCTCTACTGGAATGATATTTTATGATCTTTCATGTGTACGTATGTCTTGTAATTGTTGTAATATAAATATAGTATACTACAGCTTTAAGTTCGTGAGCAAGGGTCTACTACGTGGTAGTTATGGTGCTTTATTGTTTGCTTATGACTATCCTGATTCATGCATACTGACCTAAAAGTGCTCATCAATCACAACGTGGATAAACATCTTCACGATTTATTGTATTTCCTTGTGACTCCTTTAGAGAAGGATTATCGATAATGTCCTCTTTTTCTAAACTAGTTATATAAGTCAATAGGCTTATGTTCTTTTCTATATAGCAATTGAAAAGAACCCAGTTTCGTGTCTAAAAATAGACAAGGAGGTTAGGCAAAAGAAACACTATCGATAATCCTTTCTTTACATAGTCAAGATAATACTTCACCCAAAGTATCGATAACCACTTTCACACTACAAAGTGTCTGATTCGTGGCTTGTTCCCAGTTCCTAATCCAGCAGAAACAACCATTGCATCCTTCACATTCTCGTTGTCGACTTGTTTTCCAAAAGGCTCCACAAGCAACTCTGAAATAGTCAGCATTAGCCACACGTTGACGTAATACCCTACTCATTTTTCTCTTCATAGTAAAAACCCTAAATCCACCAAGAATTTCCATTAATGACTAGACCTTTAGAAGCTTTTATAGCAGCAAATCAGGCAACAAGATAAGCATATACCAAATAGAAGACAAATACTTTGTAGAAGAGACACAAAAATCAGATATATATATAAACACACGCATAGAAAAAGAAATAAGGAAACAAACCTTCACTTTCAATAATTTATTTATGATCAAACTAGAGTTCATCCATTTTAACTAACAAAACCAACTACATTACAATATAACTTAAAAACAAAAATAAACAACAAAAATGAGAAACCATTACACATTCAACGACATTGAGCAACAAACAACCACATGCAAAATCTATTCAATGGAAACACGTAAAGATTTCTACTCTGACCTCGTTTCAGAATCAGCCATAACCAATAACGTTTTATTTAGAGCTGAAATTCGCCACAGCTGAGAAGTGGAGCGATTTAACTGTTTTTTAAGAACATTCACAGCTGTCGTATATTGAACGAATTAGAAGGAAACAACAAAGAACATTGCACTTTTCACAAATGAAAGTAAAGATTGAATAATGGTGTCAAACAAACATTTTTCTTTTCACAATCACCGTTCATTCATGTAAAAAAAAAAGAGAGAGAACTGCTGCATTGCATCAGCATACTCCGTTGCTAATACCCCTCTTCTTACTTTCATCTTTAGATGGAATGGATGAACTGGGGAAGGTGGTACATCTCTTGGTTCTGATACATTTTCTCCTCACCTCGGAAATGCTTACAAAAAATAAACACTTATCAATAAATTTTAAATTTTAAATACTAGATTATTAACAAAAACAAAAAACATTAAATTTGCTAATTTTAAACTATGGGAAACCAAAATCAAGTTTCACAAAAATACAAAGATTGAAAACATCTATTTCCAAAACCAAGAGAAATTTGATTCCAAAGTCACGGAATCAAATGGGACGTGCACGTGCTGATTAACTTTTGTGTTTGCTTACAATTATAAATGACATTAACTCTGGTTCTTCATATATTTGTTTAAAATCTAGTTAAGGGAGTCTATTTTCAAGTATATGTGGTTTTCGGTAATAGAAAAAGAAATATTGTTTAAGGAGAATATATATATTAATTTTAGGCATCTCTTTGAAAACCTCAGAAGACATTATCAGCATTAAGCACTCCAAGATATGCTGCAACATATTGATATATGCGAGTAAACAACCAACGTTATCCAAATTTGCATCATGAGATTCATGTAGAACGAGTTTTAAGCCAATTGCATTTCAATATCTTCCTCCATAATTTCGGGGCTCTTTTATATTCCAAAATTTGCTCAATTAGCCCTGCAAAATAGAATTTATCCTCCTCATATTCCACTTTTCTGCAAAGCCTCTTAAACAGATCACAAACTTCTTTCTCAGGGTAATTATCCATGATCAGTATCCTTAGTTTGTGGAACAACTTGGCATCATTTTCAGTGCACACCATGGCTTGCATCAGAAGGGCATAAGATGTGACAGGTTGACTATCATTTTGGTGCTGCTCCGATGCTATCATATTGGAAAATAGCATTTCTATGAAATGATGGAGTGTGAAGGGAGGAACTTCAACCACCCCATTTGCAAATTTCACGTTTAGCAAGCACTTGGCTTTGGATCTCTTGAACTTAATCCCATCCTTCTTGAGCTTTGTTGCACACTCAAGATCACCCTGAGATACACTTTTCGTGGACACTACTCTTGCATAGTTTGGAAGGTAACACTGGCGAATCAGGTCAAGCAAATGGTAACCCTCTTGGCCAAACTTCTCATTCACAAATTCCCAATCCTCCGGCAACATTTTTCTGAAGAAACGAAAGATAAGCTCAGAGAGGGTCAGGGTCTGGTCGTGTTGTACTTGAACAAGTACAATTTGAGACAACCTTTGAAGAATAAGAAAGGGTATTTGGTTTTCTAACAATATAAGGTCACACCTCACCCTATTGAGCAACCCTGGCGTGACAAATATGGGATCACCACGACGTCTTACACCCTTTAGAGCATATTTCAAGAGAAGCTCAATAATGAAACACCCATCAACTAGCATCATCTCGATGAACTGGTTGCTTCTGAGTTTGAGTTCTTCTGCATAGAAATTTCGTGCTGGCTTCTCAAGATCGCTCATTGCATTCACACATTCGTGCAAACTTGCCTCTAGCCTGTTTGGTTGTCGATTCAGCAGTGTGAACATGTAATGCCACTTGCGATCTTCCATGTATTTTAGACCATCTTTGCCATGATGGAGAGGACCAATAGAAACTGTGCCAGGAATGTACATATTCTCATTTGCTTCTAGGAGTTTCTCGGGGACTCTGAAGATGGATTTCAAAGATGAAACCGCTTCAAGCTTGTCTTTGATCGATGATACAATGTCTTTATCTGCTGGTGCCTTAGCTGAAATGGGGTTATGATCCATTTTTGTTAACTGCTCCCTCGATTTGTCAGTGCTTGTTTGCATTAAAAGATAGCAGAAAAGTGTTCTTTCTCTTGATCAAATCCACTGTGGAAGTAAAAAAGAGATTGTTATTCCTACAAGAATTATACTTTTCTTTTTCTTTATGCTTTTAAAGATATTATTTGTTACATTTTATATTTTTCTCTTTAATTTATCTTAACCATGAAATTTGTTATACTAATATCTCTTCTGTAAAAAAAAAAAAAAAAAAAAAAAAAAACATTGCATGTCACAAAAAACATTATTAAATCACCTATTACAAGTTTTATTAAGAAAATAAGTATGAAAATGAAGATGCACATGCACATGCTTCTCTCAGAATATACATGAGGGACCAAACCAGGGTCATCCTATCCAAATTTCAAGGAAAAGAAGAAGGAAAGAATGTCAATTAAATTTGCAAGACTAAAACTACAAGACAAAAAGATAAGAGCTATGGGAAATTAGGGAGGGGAAAAATTCCATAATTCAATTAGAAGTTAAATCTTTATTTTCTGAAGACATAATTTTGTCCTTTACAAATGGGTTTGGGTTTGATTTTGATTTTAAAACTGATGTTTTTATAAAATTAATTTTAAATTCAAAATTAAAGATAAATAAATATTTAGAATATTACACATTAAATAAGTAATAACATAAAAAAGTTAGCAGATTTGTAACTTTATTCAATATGATGGGATAATTTGAAACATTTTTATATTAAATTTACATAAAATAATAAACATTAAATAGATATGAATTAAAAAACATATAAAATATGGTTTACCCTTTATATATATATATATATATATATATATTCACTTTTTCAAATTTTCCATATATTTGGTTTAAGAATAAGTAAAATAATTTTTTTTATTTCCTTTTTTATTTTTTAATATGTTATGATATTTTCTTAAAAGAAAAAAAGCTCGTCCAACCCCATTAAAAAAATGTTTTGATGTTTATAAAACACACATCTTAGTTTTATATTTATTGTATATTTTTTTGTATTAAAATATAAAAAATGATAACATTTTAAAACTAAATACACTATTTTTCTTTTTTTTCATGTACCTGCACTCTCATTCTGTCGAAAATTATATCTAATTCTAGAAAGCATATACCAGATAAAAAATATATTTTACTTTTTAAACTATCAATTAATTATAGGTTTTATGAAATATGAAAAAGATTAAGAAAATTTTATTATAAAAATATTCTTAATATATATATATATATATATGTATATATATATATGTATTAATTTTAAATCAATTTAAATTAACTTTTAAAAGTATCAATTTTAAAATATTAATATACAAACTATTTTCTTCTAAAAATTATGAATTTAAATTTAAAATTCAATCTAATTATTTAGATTTTGATTTATACAAATTTAAACTAAGTTTTTCTTAACAAAAATTAAATTAAATATAGTTTATTTTTGAATTATTTTTTAGAAATCCAATTTATCTCAACCCAGCTAGTTTAACTATAGTTTGGCCATTTATAAGTTAAGTCTTCACTTCTTCAGTTTAGGCTAACCTCATCTCATAATCTGTATTTTGCATGAATGATATTAGATTCCGTGTCCTTAAAGGTTATAATGAATGGCATAAAATATCAATCAAACCATATGAACAGAAAATAAACTCTGAAAATTAATCAGCAGCCCCCAGCCCAAATCTTTTTTTCTTCTTTTATGTTATACATAATTTTTTCACTGAAACTAAATTTATTAAAAAAAAAAATTGAAAAAAACTTATTAAGGAAACTTGAAAAAGAAAAAAAAAAAAAAAAACTTAAA
>Ga0209489_106471_pt1 | contig 18815 bp, 10 predicted proteins | sample SiratrowhiteBW_FD_187527 | JGI IMG/M metagenome (GOLD analysis project Ga0209489, IMG submission 187527) | Root nodule microbial communities of legume samples collected from California, USA - Siratro white BW (SPAdes) (version 2) | ecosystem: Host-associated > Plants > Roots > Nodule | place...
ATATTTATATATATATATATATATATTTATATATTTATATATATTTATATATGTGTGTGTCCCAATAATTGAGCATGGAAAAAAAAAAAAAAAAAAAAAGCTGTGATGTGGGATAATTACTTTGCCAGCAATGGACCACACAAATTATCATTCGTGCTTCATCACTTAAATGAACACGTTTTTTTTTTAAACTTAATTGGCAGAAGATATTCGAAAACATTATTTAGGTCAAAAAATTCTATTTAAACTCCTAAATTTAGGAATGTAAATCTCTTTTTCAGAGTTGTTAAATATAAATTTAAAAGTTTTACTCGAAAACCACCTACTTTTGATAAATTTGATTTACACGCACTTAATAATCTCCAAATCAAGACTTACTAAGTATTAATTATCAGACGTAGATATGATTTTATTTTCATCCAAACAAAATTAATTAACTTCAAATTAATTTTCTACAAATTTATTAAAAAAATTAATTATATTCAATCAGAACAATTAATCATATATATAAACATACAATTTATTCGGTATACTGAGAATCCAAGTAATAAAAGTAGGTTAATAGCATGTTTAACAAGCCAAGAGAACCCAACCTAGGAGGTTAGATAGTCTATAAAAAAAAGTCCACTAAACTAGTTAATTAAGTGGTAATCAAAATAATTAATAAAAATTTACATTATTCTTTATAACAATGGGTCTGATAACATTAGATCGTTCCAATATCATTACTTATAAATATTATGATAAACAATATTATTATCACTTTACCATTTGTCTTTGTCTTTTAGAGACCGATCTTAGATTACCTTTTAAGTTTTAGGGTTATTTTCAAGATTATCTAAACAAAGTTTTTTAAATCAGATTCAGAAAATAACTTCTTAAGATCTATTAAGATCATCCCACCTCAGATATAACTTAATTAGGGTTTAATCTGGAACAATTATTAAAATAATTTAAATTTAAAATTCATTCTAAGCATGTTGCAAGTCTTTGGTATATATTTAATGGCAATTGTATCCTTATTTAATTGTATAATTTAAGTGTATATAATTTTAGGTTAAAATATTATATTAACAAGTGAGATTATATCTATGTTGTAAGTGTGGATTATTAGGATGATAAAAAAAATAAAAATAGAGGAAAATAGAGTAACATATGATGGCATGATATTATTAACTTCTGTGACAAATAAACATTATTAGCAGCAAACAACAACAGCAACTAGCATAGGAAGAGTGTTATTGCATGCAGTGTGTTTTAGTGTCACAGTGAACCACCACGTTGGAGAGTCTAGATGATCTTGTTCAGGACGAACTTGGCCAGATTCAAACCTTCAGAGGCGCTGCCATCACCAGAGAGCTTCGAAGCAAAAGACCAAGACAGAATGTCGTGTGTTTCGCCTTCGTAATACCCAGTGGTGGCAGAGAACCCAATGCTCACCCACTCGGGAAGAACGCTCTTCAGGTCCACTCTCTCAGACACGATGTAGCTCGTTCTGCGAGAAGGGTGAACAAGAGAAGCCACCAAGAGCTTGGTGGAGGCGTCATAGGTGATGAGGATCTCGGCGTTCTGGCCGTTGGCCAAACCCCACGACGCCGTTCTGATAGACTTGACGGAGTTGACGTCGATGCCAATGTGACGGTTTGCGGGGTCCCAGCCGTAGTTGGAGTAGGTGTCGAACTCCACAGCCACGGTCTGGAGGGAGTTGTCGGTGGCGGCGCTGTCGAAAAGACCTAGAAAACCTTTGTTGGCTTTGGGCTGGGAGCCGACGGGGACGAGAGCGAAGGCAAGGCCATCGGCGGAGTTGGATTTGTTGGGGGCGAAGATATTGAATTTGAAGGAGGTGGCGAAGCTGGCGACGCTGCCGGTTTTGCTGTCCCAGATTTGGATGGGGGAGGAGTAGAAGGCGCGGCCGAGAGACTCGGCGGTGGGTTTGCCGTTGCCTTGAACTTTGGTGAGACGTAACTGGCCGGCGGATGAGACGGTGGCGTCACCTTGGATGATGAGGTTGGATGAGTCGAAGGTTTGGTAGTCGAAGGAGAAGATGTTGGTTGAGGTTGCATGGGTGAGAAGCACAAGGAAGAGGGCTAGGGCAAGGGAGAGGACAGTGGAGGAAGCCATTGCTTTGAGTTGAAGGATGAGTTGATGGATGATGCAGAACGATGAGTCTGTGGTGTATTTATAGGCCAAAAACTGCACTCTGTGACTCTGTGTAGATTCTAGATTTTCAACACATGGAAAGACCTGAGAAGACTTTGAAACCACGCATACACTTTCTGTTTCTTTTTCTGATTAAACATGTGTTTGGGAAGGCTTAAACAGTGTAGAGAAATTATAAGTGTTCATTAGTTTTTTAATATGGTTCATAAAAAAAATTGAATTTATTCATAACAGAAATTGATAAGAAACAGTAGAAGTATGTAGGTAAATAAAAATTATTTATCAGCTACTCAAGCTAAGTATTTCGTAGGTAATTTTTGGAGGAATTATCTGTGTATAGGAAATAGAGATGGTGAGTATTATACATGAGTCCCACTTCCTAGGTAATTTTCTACCACTCAACATCCCCAGGAATATTCCCATCCATCATGATCAATTAATCACAAATGGACATTAAATACATAAATTTGTGGATTTCAAATTTCCATAATTATCTACGGATGCATTTATGAGTAATATTATCCACACATACAAATTTGCAGGTACATCGTGAATACTTTCAAACTAAATTTTATAGATAAATCCTTCATGAATTCATGCTATTATTGTTTTATATTCCTTTACAATGTATAATGCAAGACAACATTCTTTACAATGTATAATGCAAGACAACATTCAAATATAATGCAAATTAATTTCAAACAATATATTCCACCAATTTTACGTATTGCACCTATGATATTTCAAATATCATCCAATATAATAACTCAATCATAAAACAAAAATTCAAAATTAATATCAATCTCAAATTCAAACATAACATAATTCAAAATCTAAGTTGAAATATAATTCACAATTCAAATGAACTTGAAACATACAAAATTTAATGATAAATTATCCAAATATAATTAACATTAACATTTAACATTAGAATTCAACATCAATAATCAATCCTTGTGAAAATAATTACACTTAAAACAAAATAATATCCTCCCCCATTCTGCAATACTTTATTAACTCAAAACTAAATTAATATCAATCGTCCTTAACTATCTAACTTAGGTTTACTCACATAAAAACTCCCAAGTTAATTAAATAAAATTAGTTTCCCTTAATATGATATATTTTGCTATTTAAGCAACATACTAAGAAGAAATAGAAGAGTGAATGATATCCTAACTCATCCCTAGAAAACATGATTCAAAAATTAGACACGTAAACTTAAACTAGTAAATATTATTACTTTTTCTTATCAAATGATACTTTTACGATAGAAAAAATTAATCCGTGCTAACAAAACAAAAGCAAGGAATTTGAGATTAAAAAAAAAAAACTTGCTCAAATCAAAATTTGATGAATTTAAATTCATTGAAACTTTATTACCTTCTACGTCTCGCTCTTTAAAAGAAGAGAAAAAAAGAGAAAACAATCTCTCTCTCTCTCTCTCTATATATATATATATATAATCCTATAACTTCAAATAATTAATATTATTTTTCTTTTATTTGATATCCTTTTGATCAAACTTACATAAACAAATCCTTTCATCAATTTTCACTGGCAAAAAAAGATATTATTTTCATAATTTTATTTTTTAAGAATGAATAATAAGTATAATAATTTGTTATGATTGATTAGAAGATTCCGGAAACAGATACCGGAACCAAATCCTCCAAAACCTTTATTATGACAAAATGGGGTTTTCTCATACCTATTTTTCCTTTTCTCTTACAATTAGGTCAAATTATCTTCACATTGTGCTTTTCATTTTATATAAATAGATATATAGTTCAATTTATTTTAAATGGTACACTTATTTTTATCACCGCATAATATTAACCTTAAACCCACTTTTGATTCCTATCATTTATTGAATGCAATATTTTAGTCCTTATAAAATTTTAATTATATGATGTTCCAATTTTTTAAAATTAAATAAATTTAATGATATTAATATATTATATAATTTTTTACAGAAAATATTACACATTTCTAAATGATAATAACATTAATTATTCATTTCTTAAAATATTAATAGTAAACTTTAATAATTAGTTTTAGTATACATTATTTTTATGAACAACTGAGTTATATATTAGCAGTCGATTAAATTTATTTAATTTTAAAAAAATTAAAAGGCTAATTTTATAAAGATTAACATTATATATTTATAAAATTATAAGATGAAGAATAAATTTAAGTGAGTTTATTATTTCTTTCCCTTTTGTTAATATGGTCTCAAAAAGTGCTAGCATAGGGATGATGCTATAACTATACTTTTCAACGCACCTTTTAAGTAATGAAATAAATTTTGGAACGAAGAATTGTTTAATAAAGAGTTACGCATAACTTTTCATCAATAATACAAATATATTAAAGATATATGGTACGTCACATCTCTTTTCTAAAGCTCTGAGTTGTTGGTAGCCACGTTGAACACGAGGGATCATGATTTTTTATTTATCTTTAATAAATATTGATATCACATAATGTGAAAAAATATTTTTTCTTCATAAAATTATATGTTTTTCTTATTTTTAATATCTTCTTTATCAGAATATTTTCAAAATAATATTAGCAACAACAATCATTTAAAATTATAAACACTATTAATTTTGTATAGGTAAATTATGATAATTTTAGTTCTAGTAGGTATAAGTTGGGGAGGATTTTTGATTTTTAAATATAAAAAATCTTATTCAACCCCTAAATATATAAAAGCTTATATAACTACACTCTATTAATAAAGTTTATGAGATTATTTCCTCGTGCAAATTAATTTTTAAGGTGCAGATGCTTCGGGAGACAAAAATTTATTATGAGCAGAACTTTTTTAGCTCCTTTATCAAAAAGTAAAAGATATGAATAGATTTGATGTTTGTTTGCTGTGGAATGTAGTTAGCCATGAGCAACACGTGACATTTATGACTTCTCTTTATGTTTACGGGATAATTATGAATATTAAATTATTTTAATAACTAATTATTATAATAAATATAATTTTAATTAATTTTATTTAAGTTATTAAGCATGTTTGAAGGTATTAAAAAATATTTCTTCATAAAAATTGTTAAATAATCATATGTTACAAATTTTAGAAAAACATAAATTTCACCCTATTTTTTTATTTATATGAATATAATATTGTGAGAATTGGAGTTGAGTAAATGAGTAGATCGGTCCGTTGAAGAATGGTGAGAAAACATACACAAGTAAGTAAATATTTGGAGAAGTGAACTTTTAAAAAATCATTTTTGTAGCCACAAGTAACAAGTTATTGAAATAATGTATTTTTTTTAAATGTGCTGAAATAAGTAAATTTTGAAAACTTTACAAAAATAAATAAATTGTGTTCACAATTTTAAAATTAAAAAAACCGGGTTTTAAAGTATGACTTTAGATCATATAAATATTTTGGTGTTGAACTTGTACTTTTAATAACGTTTTGTAGCAATTTTTTAAAATATTGTTGGTAAAGTTGTACAATTTTTGATTTTTTTTAATTTGTTTTAAGTTTTGTTTAAATAGTTATTATTTATTATATTAAAATCGTATATAATATCATGAATTTGATTTTTTTTACTTTTTTATATTTTTAAATAATTTTTTTAATTTTTTTAAGTTTTATTAAATATTTTTTTATTGATTTGTTAAACTCATGGATAATCTTAGCGTTTTATTTATTTTTTTTTTTACTTTTTTCGTGTATACATTTTGTACGAATTTACTACATTGCCATAAACACATTTATTTTAATCTTAACGTCATTAATTTAATGAATAAACTACATTGTTATAAAAATCATTTCAATACAAATAGTAATTTGCAACTAAAATTAATATATTCATTTTAATTTCTTCCAAAAAAATTAATAAAACATTTACGTTAACATGAATATACACATTAAATAATATATATATATATATATATATATATATATATATAAAATATAGTATCAATAAATTGTTAAAAAAACATAATCATGTTTTCACGATTCTACAAAATTTCAATTACCAATTTACTAAAGTCTTATCACTTCATATAATTTTGAATTAAAAAATCTATAAATTGGTTCTAATATACACCACTTCAAGCTGACCATATAAAATTATCTCTTTATCTTCCTTTTTCTTCTTCAAAACTATATGTGGAACACATCCATCATATTTATATGTATTTTGATCATATATTATAAGATCACTTCTCTAGCATTCGACAATTGTGTATTTTCTCTTCAACTTGTTCACAGTATTATCTTCATTTACATCTTTTAATATTGGAATAAAATGTTGTCACTGCTCATTTGTTAACGAAATTACTAATGAAGTATGAAAGAGAGGAACAAATATACAACGGAAATAAATTATAGGGACTTATCTGCTTGGTAATTTCTTTTTAAGAGTTATCACCTATTTTTACAAGAAAGAAAATACTAACTTCACTTGTTTTAATTTTTAATGTGTTTAACTTAAGGAATACTAAAGAGAAGTGACAAAATGTGTCTAATGACACTTGAACATGATTTAATTAACAAAAGAACTAATTTACTAACGGAAGAAAACTCTTTAGACTCTTAAGTGCCACTGTAATTCTTTCAAATACTATTCTGACACATTATCTCTATTTATATATGAATCGTACATTTACTATAATTTACTGTAACATGTGAATCATACATCACTCATTAATGGAAAAATTTCGTTGGAAGTGAAATAAATGTTCTTATTTTTATTCTACTTTTATTTTTGATTTTATTTTCATTCATTATATTTTTTATATTAATAAGATGACAATAGGACGACGCGAAAGTTCGATCATATTTATTTTTCTGTCTGAAATAAAAATCCATATTTATTCTGATTATTCTTTTTAATTATATATTTTTATCGAAGTATATATATTTTCACTCATACGTATTTAAATATTTATTAAACAGCTATTTTTACGAAAGTAAAAATCAAATAAAAAAGAAAATATAATTTTTTGCCAAATAACAATAAAAATTTATAATTTACATAAATTTTAAATGAAATACTAAATAAATTAAATATATTTTAATAATATATATATTCATTCTCGTGTCAAAATAAAAAAATGAAATAGTAGCTATATCCCATTAATATTTAATATATTTATCATAAATATATATTATATTATGTAATGGATAATGCATTTGTGTATTTGTGTATTTGTAGTAAGATGTGGTCTACGTTTGATTGGAAGAGGTAGGAATCAGTAGTAGGTACTACACCTCCATCATACTTATAAAGACACTCACTACTCATGTGTTTTTCTTGAAAGTGCCAAGACAATAAGAGTAGTGGAATAACTTTTTATGTATGGACACATTTTTATTGTATTTTTTTTTTTAATTTTAAAAATTACATCGAATGTTTAGTTTGTAGTATTGGGTTGTTTTAGTTTTTAAAAACAATAGTTATTTTCTTTTGATTTTTAGCTTCATATAAACTATTTTTGAATGTCTTTTATTAACTCAACTTTGGTTTCTACACTTTTAACTTGATCCCCGGGCGAAAAAAGAATGTGCATTTAATATTTTCCTTAACTATGTAATATTAAAAACATCACTCAATATTAAGTTTAAATATAAAAAAAAAATAAAATCGCATATTTTTTAAAGTTAGAGGTCTACTTAATCAATCTGAAGATATACTTTTTTATGCATAAGAAAATTTGAAAGAACTTACACGTTTTGTGAAAACAGTTGGACCACTTTTGCGAAAACAGTTGGACCACCTTGAGATATTGACACTAATCATAGTCACACTAATAATAGTAATGACTTGGTTGGAATAACTACTACTATTATTATAATAATAATAATAATAATAATAATAATAATAATAATAATAATAATAAAATGAAAATAGTAATAAGATCAATAAAATGGATGTTATCAAAAGATGAAAAAAAGTATTTTTAAACTAATTAAAAATCAAATTTCAAATATATTTTTTCTTTAAAAAATGAATAAAAAATGTTTCAAAATTGATTAAAAATCATTGGCGCACCATCTTTAACAAAAATATTTTATTTGAAAATTATATTTAAAAAACAAAAAGCCACAAATTCCCAAGAAAAGCCAATTTTCCATTTTAGGTCATTTTTTTATTTCTTCTTTCTTTTAGCTCAGACTGTTATTTCTATTTTTTTTATATTTTCACTGATCCTATTTTTTTTTCTTTTTTTGTTTTTTTCCTAACGAATTACACGTCATGTGTGTATTTGAAATAAGATATGGTCTACATACATTTATGAATGAGACATTTCTGAAAGAGGTAGCTAGTGGTAATAAGTATTTTTTTTTTATGATTTTTTCTTTTAACGTATCACATGAGGCGAGGAACTAATTTAGTAAACTATTTTTTAATACAAGACTAATTTTTGTATACTTTATAACGACCTTAGCTATTCATTTTTTGAAGAACTATGTAGCAGTTAAAAACATCACTCAATATTAAGTTTAAATATAAAAAAATTAAAATTACATATTTTTGAAGTTAGAGGTCTAATTAATCAATTTGGAAATATATTTTTTTATGTTTAAAAGTTGAACATGCATAAGAAAATTTAAAAGAACTTACATGTTTTGCTAAAACAATAAATGGTCACACTAATACTAAATAGTAATAGTAATGACATGGTTGGAATAACTACTATTATAATAATAATAAAATGAAAATAATAATAGGATCAATAAAATGGATGTTACCAAAAGATAAAAACAAAAGTATTTTAAAACTAATTAAGAATCAAAATTTCAAATATATTTTTCTTTAAAAAATGAATAAAAATGTTTCAAAATTGATTAAAATAATTCCCTGTCCATATTTAACAAAAATATTTTATTTGATCCTATTTTATTTTTTTATATTTTATATTTTATATTTATATTTTCTTATATTTTTCACCGATCCTGTTTTTTTTTCTTTCCTAACGAATCACAAGTCATGTGTGTATTTGGAATAAGATATGGTCTACATACATTTATCAATGAGACATTTCATTTTCTGAAAGAGTTAGCTAGTGATAAGACTACTTAAGATAGAGATCATTATGTTTTTTATTTTCTTTTAAATATATGTACTTATTAAATTTTCTATGAAGAGATATTTCTTTTTTGGAATACTTTGATAAATGTATAGTATATGTATAATTATTATATACTTTCTAATATTGTATACTTGTTAGAGATTACAGATTAATGAAGTGGACTATTTATAGTCTTTTAAATATGACATTCCTAAGCTATATGTAACTTATATGGGCCTTGAAATCAAATGTAAATTTAAGTCTAGAAACCAAAAATCTTCTCCTTTTACGTAAAAGTAAGTTTGTTTGAGTTTAAAATACCTTTTACGTGTTTTTTTTTTTTTCTTTCAATGCTCACATCCTTAGTCTTCTTGGACTTAATAAGTTCAAATATAAAATTATTATTTACATCTATTTAAGAATGGAAGAAAATGAAACTAAATTTTTAATTTTTTTAAATTTACATTTAAAAAAGCAAATTGTATTCTCCAAACATTTCATTTATTTAAGACTAATTAAAATTTTCGATATTCGTGCACTCGTAATTCTCTTTCGATGTTCTTACATTCATCATTCCCCTTTTTAAAGATATTTCGTCCTCAAATTTGAGAAAATATATAATAGAAAAACAAATTTATTAATATTCGAAGATGAATATTAAATGTTTGTTTTCTTTTTCTTTTTCTTTGAAAAAAATCTTCAAAATAATTTATTTATAGAGACTTTTATATTTTCTATTCTTCTATTACAATTTATTTATGTTTCAGAGAGGAATGTTTCAATTTTTTTTTTATTTTCAAAGCACTATACATTTTTCAATTCAGTTGTAAACAATGCTTATTATTATTTAAATCTTCACAAATATTTGATATTTTAGAAGATCAATTATTCCATGAGGTATTTTGAATCCATCTTTACTCCACTCAACTTCTTCCTCTTCATTAATTCTCTTTAGAACTTAGAGGTACAAGAGACAAAGTATCATTATTTCAAAAAGATTATTTTAATAACAATAATTTTACTATGATAAGGAAGTTTCTTTGATTTTTAAAAATATATTTTCCTTTTTAGTTTATTTTTTGTAAGAATGCAGAGCCGTTCTTACAAACACTATGTAGAGACCTATAGCCCGTAGTAATAATTCAACTACTTAGATTCAGCATGGTGGGCTTGGGCTTGGATCTGGGGTGATCATGGGCTTGTGACCCAATAAATTTTGGACTGTTTCTTCTTGCACCTCCAAGGCTTCTTCAATTTCCTTCAAATTTTAAAAATTTTCTAAATTGTTCTATTTGTAAAGACAATTTTATCCTTCTGAATATTAAAGCAATGTAGTAATGGAGGAGGGAGGTGTGTGAGGTGCAGTAAAGGTGGACAGTTACGACTGTGTTCTCTGACAGTAGAGCTTTGAGCGGTAACGTGTGTCATCGATAACGATAGAAGGTGATTGAACAATGGCAGAACATCGGTGATGCATTGGTGGCGGCATAGAATAGTTATGGAATATACTGTTTCGAAACTGTCATCCCAATCTAGAAAACAGTTTCAGAATAACCCATTTTACAACTCATTGTCAACGAAAAAAACAATTTCAAACTAGATTGTTCCGAAACTGTTATTCTGATCTGAATAATACAGGACAAACTTATATGTCATTTAGATAATATATTTACTTGTCTGTCTTCATATTATTTCTTAATGAAGAGAGTCATAATAAGATTCATTAGTGTATATTTTTTTTATAATATTATTGACAACCAATGAACATCTTCCTCTTGTAAAAAAAGAATAGCTTATTTTTCAATTATGCTCAATTTTATTAAGAATCAATATCTTTTATAACTACACCATCTTTAGGTTACCTCCATCACCACATAGCCATATAGGGTCTACTAATTAACACACGTTTAGCATTTGGATTACTTAAATCAACGTATTTACCAAGTGATAAATAATTAAATGTATTTATGTTTCAAAATATCATATACTTTTCATTTAATGCTTACAATATAAACTATTAAAAAAATAACAGCATATAAAATAAGTCATTTTTGAATTTTTATTTTAATTCAATAAACTTACAAATAAATCTTTTATAAAATATAAGCTAATTACAATAAGTTATAACACATTTCTTTTAAAAAAGAGTTCATGTTATGCATAAATGGAAGACATTGTTAAAATAAGTATTTTTAATGACCAACTATCCATACATACCCCAAAAGCACTACATAAATGTAATGTATATACCATCATTTGGATTTCTTTTAATCTCTCCATATAAAAAAATTAACTACCAGAAAAAAAAAATTCTACTTACTATGAAACTACTCTTTAGGTGAATGAAAAAGATTTGTTTCTTAGCCTCCTAAAATTATACATGTCAAATTATGCATGGCATGCAGTCCTAGATAACCTCAAATTTAAAAATATTGCCGTAGTTTTCTCTTCACCACATGCAAGAGCAACCTTCAATCCACATATAAACAAAGCAAATTAACCAAACATCATTGAACTTCATAATTGAATTCACCTCCTTCGAAATCTTGCAGAAAAAAAAAAAAAATTACAACTATGGTGATCTCAAAGAAAACAATAGCTGGTATGTTGATATGCTTGGTGATTAGTGTGGCCTGTGTTGAAAGGGCTGAAACTCTTTCTGATTGTGCCAAACAATGCATGCCTGTGTGCTTGAAAGAGGAAGGTGCTACCATTGATGTGTGTGGCCCAGCTTGTGAAAAGTATTGTGAACAGATTTCTGGGAATAGCAAATTGAACGGAAAAACATAGTGTCTGAGATTGTTCTTTGAATTCTTGAAATCAAAAATGTTTTTTTCCAACATACATTTGTAATCCTTTTGTTGGTCTAGAAATTCGTCAAGATCTCAACCTGATGGAACCACTGCACATGATGCTGCCAATTTCTGTTTTTTTTTTTTTAAACTGACATTTTATAAAATTTGTTGCTATCTAATGGTTGTATGGTTAGGGTTGTGTGTAGAAATTGAGACTGTAGATAAGTTTATATTTTATAAAATCTTAGCTGAATGAAATTGATCAATGTTTTATTTTATTTTATTTTTTAACTGTAAATTATGTAATTAAAATGTCATAACAAAATAATTTCAATATTTTATTTAATAATAATTCATTTGAGATTATACTAATTTTTTCAACATATAGTTGAATTATAATTCAATCTAAACTATAATGGTGAGTAATATTTTAGCAATATTTTTAAGCATTAAGGTAAGTATAATAATTAATTTTTTAATATAGTTTAATACTTTTGCTATTATTTCTTTCATTATTGTGTTAAGATCTTCAGGTAATATTATTGCGATGATGACATTATCTACATTTTTTTATATTAAGTTCTCAATGTTTTTATTTGTTAGGTTACGTTATGAGTTATATATATATATATATATATATATATATATATATATATATATATATATATTTTTTTTTTTTAATTTTAGTAGGTTATTATACACTTATGTAATTAACAGTATACGAGTTGGGTTTAATTATGTCCGATAAAATAAAATAGCAGATAAATGTATACATATTCTTCATCAAATTATTTAAATAAATTTTTTACTTTATTTTTTCCCGGCAGAAAATTTTGTTTGACTTTATTTTCAAAATTTGCTATAAAACTTACTGGTAGCTTGTACTATTTTTTTAGACATTAATTAAGATAATATTTTTTAAAAATTGTAACTTATGTCTTTCATATTTTTTATATTTATTCTTTTTTATCTTTAAAATATTTATTAATTCTTTTTTTAACTCTTTCCTACATAAAGTAAGATTTGTTTTTTTTTTGCTTTTCTTTCACTAATAAGACATATTATTATTTGTACCCTTTTTAATTGCATAAACTAGATTGTTTTACATAAGATATTTATAATAATAGATATTGGATTTTTTTAATTTTATATTGCACTATGATAACTATTATACAACTTAAAATAATAGTTTTTTTTATTTCAGTTTTATTTTTAAGGGTATTGATAGATGACATGTTTATTTTATTTTTTATTATGCATAGTTTATTTTAACCGCCATATTATTCAACCTTTTCTTTTGTTGGTTTTAATATTACACTTTAAAGTATTTCAACTATGCTTAAAGCCATTAGTTTTGACCTTTTCACGTCAAAACATATTGTTTGTCACACGTGATTCTAAATATAATGTTCATAAGAAGTGGCATATAAATAAGGCTCTCGAAAAAAAAAATATTATTAAGACCTAACTTGTTTGAAACCGTGTACATATATTGTGTTAAAGACATAAACAAAAATTCACATAATATGTAATTTGTTCCATCTAATGTATTTTTTTAATAGTTAAATGAGGGATTTGAGTTGAATAATATTTGTCATGTAAATCTTACCTTTTGACTAAAATCAAGTATAATATTTATTCTTGTTTGTCTAATATATCATATGTGGGCTATTGGTATTCAATATATTAAATTAATTAATTTGATATTTTTTATTTAAATTGTTAGGATTTTGTGGTTTTTATTGGTCAAGTAGGTTTATGTGGTGAAAGAATTCACGTGTGAAGTGTGTAATAATTAAGATTAGAGTTTAATGATGAAATTGTAAAAATTTTATATGAACTCTTATATTTTCTAATTTAAGATACTTTAATTCTATGTCATAATAACCATAGTTATTTTTATTAAGTTCTTTGTGTTAACATATTTATATATTATTAGTTTATTCTTGTTCTTTTAATTGTATCTTTGAACTCTAATAATGATACAATTTACTTGAATAAATAGTAAAATTAAAATTGAAACATTTTTGAAAAACAATAGAAGTTCTTAAAGTTTAAGTATTCTAGTTTAAAACTTTTGACTTCTATGTATATAGAAGGAGATATATATAAATATAAAAATTTATTTAATATTTATAAATTAATAATAATTATATAATATTAATTTTTATTATTTATTATATTGTTACTAATTATTTAAAAAAGTAAGAAATTCTTTTTACTTTAAATGAGAACTCATGACCACTCTACTCTTATTTTAATATAATTATTTTTAGCTTTAGTTTCTAACAGTTTTTTTTTTTTATTTACGTTGAGTCAGTCTCTTTATTCAAATGTTAGAAAGACAAACTAAAATATATCATGGGTCAAAATAAAACAACAAGAATCAAAATAAAAGGAATTATAAGAACAATTTAGAAAAAGTTCTATAAAGATCAAACTAAAACCAAAAATCTATCATAGAAACTGTACAAATACATTTAACACTTTAAACTGTGTTTCGAAAACACCTTTAGTAATGCTGAATAAGCATTATTTTACATCAAATTTATTGTCTTGCAATTAATTCTGAAGAATTTCTCAAAGGGATATAGATTGTTGAGTGTCCCAAGATTCCTTCCAACATACGTAACCACTATACATTAATAATGCCAAAAGGAAAATAGAACCAAAAGAAGAGTAAAGAAATTAATGAAGACAACTTTAAAGACAGTCTGTATGTTCCTAGATTAGGACCTTTAAATGGCTTATAGCCACAAACATAACTCTAACAACATTAGAATATAAAGTTCCCACAACAATAATTCATTCAAATCATATTACATGTCCTCTTGTTTTCTCAGGAGCTCTGGATTATATCAAAACCATAAAAAAATATACTAAATCAATCAAGTTCAAAAGTCATGAGTATGATCCTGCATCTGTATATATCCACTCACTGTTACATATTTTAGGTTAAATAAGTTTTTATACTACAAAATTGATCCTATTAAAGTTGTTATTTCCAAAATAGTTCAATTTATTTTTGGTAATCAATAAATATGTTATTTTGGCTGCTAATTTAGAATTGATACTATTCAATTGTAATCATTTACGATATTTATATTTATTGACATACTATAATCGCAAAATTAACTATTAATTTAAAAGTAATATTACATATTAGGAACAAATTGACATATTTACTAAATATTGAATATCATGAAAGTACTAAAACAGTCTTAAGCATGTCAAATTTAATTAATTTCGAAAAAAAAGGCTCTTTTTTAGTGTGATATCGTTGTACCTGCTCACAATTATTATTATCTTTATTAATAAATTTTGGGTTAAATAAGCTTTTATACCTACAAAATCAATCCTATTAAAATGGTTATTTCCAAAAGAATATTAATATGTTATTCTGATTATTACTGTTGAACTGATATTATTTACATATAACCACATATATGCCAACATGCTATACTGATAAAATTAATATGTGATTCAAAAACAACATTACCTAGGAACAAATTTACCTATGTTTTATTTCAAAAACACTAGAAAAATTTGAAACATATAAAATTTAATATGATAAAATTTTGGAAATAGCAGTATGAGTCTTGAAGTGTTGTGTATATAGAGGAAATCCCTATGTGCAAGGACCTATGACAGAGCTTGAAGGGAACATGAGAAAGGGAGGATCCCAGGCATAGGAGAAGTTAACAGTGTCAAAACCCTTCATGGGATTTCCACTGATAAGGAGGCAAGTATCACCTTCCATGGTAAGAATTGAAGGGTCAACAGTTTCTGAGCTTTGAAACCCTTTGCATGATAACTTTATCTGACTCTGTTGGCAAGAACAGTTGTTGATCACACTCACGTTCCACTCTGGCTGGCCCCCTATTTGTCTGCCAGTTCTTGTTGTGCCTATGTTGATGTTGTTCAAGGAACAGTCACAGGACCCTGAAAAAGTTTGTACAAGAATTAATTAGGCAGAAAAAGATGATGGTGAAATTGGAAAAGGGTTTGATGGAATTGAAGAGAAAAGAAAAGGAGAGAAAATTTTGGAAAAGTAATAGAAGAAGATAATACCTTTGATGATAAGGGTGAGGAAGAGGATGGAAGTGAGGCACTTGAAGGTTGTTGTTGTTGCTGCCATGTCTTTGGTGTCTTTGGTTGTATGATTAAATGCCAAATACCTCTCTATGTTTCAACAATATAAAGCCACCCAAATGGGTTGGGCCTAATTGGTCAAAATTGTTTTTGATGAAAAATAGAATATTGAGTTGAAATTATAGACATTTGAGTAGGATTTTATTAGGGTGTTAATAGGATTTTATTTGGGTGTTGGAAGGATTTAACTTGGAAGTAAAAATCCCTAAAAGTAGGTTTTGGTCATGGATTAGAACAGAATCAAAAATCCAAGCACAATCCAAATAATTAAATTGAAATTAAATATAAATTCATAGTTTCTAGAAAAATAGTTTGAAATTTTGTAGATATAAATTTAAATAAATGGATTGGATTTGGATTTAAATTCATATTTAAAAAATAATTTAGATGTTCATAAATTAATTTGATATCAATTTTAAAATTGTTATAAAAAACAATTTTAAATCCAAAATAACCTTTTATAAAAACTATTACACGCCTCCTTTTAAGCGTCTACTTAAGGACAATCAAGGATATTAAAATAAATAAGTATGATTCTCCATAAACATTAGTGATAAACACATGTAAGAACACAATTATTATAAAAACAAAATATATACACTTAAAAAAGAAAGAATGAATTACATGGATGAATAACCATGAATTACATACATACATTAATTCATGCCTCCCTTTGAAATTATTTAGAATCAACTACATATAGAGTAACTACAATTGTCAAATAACAAAAAAATCTAACTAATTAAATATTAAACTTAATAATCATCCAATAGTAATCGTAGATATTTATTCTTCAAAAGATAGATCATGATCGAATGTAATAACTAGACACTATCTATTATATCTATTATATGAAATGAAGGAGACGTGACAAAAGTCAACAATTTAAGTAAAAGTTTTAAAAAGATTACTTCTTTTTTTTCTTTATTAAGAACTTGTTTTATTTTTATCATATTTATTTAATTAAAGTGAGGTTGTGTCGTTGAACATGCTTATCTATTGAATTATTATTTTTTATTTATATTCACAAATATACAGATAATTAAATTTTGGAATTTTGAAGAAACAGTCTTTCTAGAAAAATAAGAAATACTTCTACTATTCCTAAATAATACTTCATAATATTATTTAATTTAATTTTATTAAGATATTTTGATGCTAATATATCTTTTAATATCTATGTCAACCCACTAAATAATTCATTGTTTTAATATTTTTGGAATCAAATACATTTATCTTTTTTTTAATTTCTTAATAAAGATTAATTTCATTTTTAGATAATGTGAAATTCCTCTTTCGAAATAAAAAATTATGCATGCCCAGCTCACACTCTCCCTCTTCCAAAACTTTCTTTCTCAATTTCAAAATTCTCTTCTTTTCTCATTAAAAAATTTTCTTACTACCATTCATCACTTATTCTGGTTTTTATCTTAAAGATCTTTTGGTTTTTTTCTTTTTTTTAGTTTTTGTCATTTATCTTAATAAGAATAGATGAGAAATTTTTTTTTCTTAATTTAATTAAAGTTATATTAAAATTTGATTCCATTTTAATAATTTGATATAGGTTTTTAGATTTTTTAAAATATTACAGCATATTTTAGAATTGTTTGAAGAAAAAACCTCTAGATAAGGGAAGTTAGTTTTAAAAGTTTGCTATAATACACTAAGTTAGGTTGAAATGAGACGTGATTTTAATTTGAAATGTTCTTTAACAGTGATAATGAAATTTGTATACTTTGATAAAATGACTAATTTTATGTTAATTAAACTTGTGGAAATAGTAGATGTTTGAAAGCTTAGTAAATAACTATTGTATTGATATGACATGTATCCTGCTTGTTTTAATATTATGGATTGAATGAGATATGTTGTTGACAATGATGGAAATTAAAGTAATACATTTGAAACAATTTATGAATTGTGCCTTTTGTGTATTAAGTTTTGACATCTATGTTTTAACAAAGAGTTTCACTGATGATCTAAGTCACATTGATTAAGATATTATGTGATAAGAAGCTAATGAGGAAGTTCATACACTGGGACCCATTGTAAACACTTAGTTTTAGACGTGTGAACTTACCCTAACACTTTCTTTTAGATTTTTTTAGTAATCTAAGTCTTGTGTATTGGGTTAAATGTTAGTATCTAGTGACAATCATCTTAATACAAGTATTGCAGGAGATGTGTAAGTTTTATATACGATGAAAGAATATATGGAGTTTGTAATAATTAAAATTAGTGTTTAATACTGAAATTATAAAAGTTTGTTGAGAACTATTGTATTTAGTTGAATAAAGTACTTTGACTCTATGTTATAATATTCATATAGTTATTTTTATTAAGTTTTTTATGTTAACATATTTATATATTACTAGTTTATCTTTTTTTTCTGAATTGCAACAATTGTATAATGTATTTAAAAGATAATAAAACTGGAGTTAGAATATGTCAAAAATAATGAAGTTCTTAAAATTTAAATACTGGAACCCTAAAACTTATAATACTAATATATATATATATATATATATATATATATATATATATATATATAAAAGAAAAACTTAGTGACAATCACATTATTCAAGAAATAGCCTCTAAGCGTAGTAGGTCTCTTGAAATAGGCGAACAAAATTCATCTTGGGCGTGAGTTCAAGT
>Ga0209489_106473_pt1 | contig 18811 bp, 8 predicted proteins | sample SiratrowhiteBW_FD_187527 | JGI IMG/M metagenome (GOLD analysis project Ga0209489, IMG submission 187527) | Root nodule microbial communities of legume samples collected from California, USA - Siratro white BW (SPAdes) (version 2) | ecosystem: Host-associated > Plants > Roots > Nodule | place: USA...
TATATATATTTATGCAGAAAGAGTGAAAAGTTTCCTTTAATGTTAAAAATATATAAACCTTAATTTTTTCTTCTAATAAACATATAACAATAATTAAAGATAAAATAAGTATTCAACCTCAATTATTAATATATTTCAAACAAAATTAATGGAATTAAAATTTTTGTATTAAGACTATAATTTTTTATTTTTTTATTATTGTATTACAAATGAATTATGTTAATTACCCTCATTTTAATAATATTATATTAATTATTTATTTTATTAAATAAATAAAAAAGTAAATATTAATAACAAAATTAACAACATAATATATTTTTAACATAATAGATTATATTGTAATATGTAATCAATTATGTACGATTTTTCAAACTTTCTCTACACACTCACGTACAAAATTAACCAAAAAAAAAAAGTTACCAAATTATGTGAGCAATAACGAAATTATTTCATGCAAATTACAAGCGTTACCAATTTAGTCCATAAAACTACCAATGACAGTGATTTTAGTCTTTATTTTTTTGACAAATGAAAATTTTTGTAATGTCAGGAACCAAATTAACCTGTGCTCATAATTTTAGAGCATAAATATATATTCTTCAATATCGTTTCAATTTTTCAATAATAGAGTTTTTGATTGGCTGTATCTATAGTCACTGCTCATGCAAGAATTACTTATTTACTGTTGGTCTTCTATGCACTTTCATTCTTTCCTTTTTCGCTTGCTCGTTTAATTTGAAGTGCCCTTATTACAACATTTCCAACCTTCAAATCATAAACAAATCAGGCCTAGAAAAACTGAAGACAGAAAATTGACCAAATATAACAGAATGAAGAAGTCTCTTACCAGCTTACCGTCGGCATCTGCAACTGGTAGTCATCCAAACTTTGTTTGCAGCAATAACTTACAATATTTAAAAGCGTCATGTTTTAAGTAGCAGTAAAAAACAAAGTTGAAAGAGAAAGGCTCAATGATATGATCAATTCAAGGAATGATAAAAAAATAAATATTGAAGAACCTAGCTGCAACTTTAAGATTAGAGGTCTCCAGAACAACCATAGGTGGGGCGGTCATTAATTCGCCAATCAACTTCCCGTTGGTCTAGCTCAGAAGTTTCTGAACCTTGTTGAAAGTCGGCAAGACTTCATAGAGTTAATGACTTCCATATCCAGTTTAGTGCAGCTGTTACCATCAATGAAAGATGGAGACTTTAATAATTTACAATGTTTCACAAGTTGGATTGGATCAATTCGAGCTGTCCCAACCCACTAGGAAATTATTAGGCACGCTCCAGACTCAGTTTTATTTAGAATCCCAACCTCATCTCAAAAGTAGGTTAACTGTAAAAAGAAAAACAACAAATGGGTGCGGAAGAAAAAGTCCACACACAGTACTAACCAGTACCAACACATACTCTTGTTTACCCAGCGTCGACTAGAATCAAAGTCCAGAAAATGATATGAACTAAAGAGGGAACGGTATGAGTAAATTCAGTGAGTTTATTTCTCAGCTGATGTATTTTATATATATATATATATATATATATATATATGAAATGATGAGAAAAGTTCACAAGTAATAGCTACAACCTGATTCTTAAATCCCCTAGACTAGGTACACCCAAAAAGCAGCTTCATAAAAGTTGTACAACAAAATAATAATGAACTATTTTAACACTTCTCCTCAACCTTAAGCATATAAATTGTATACACTAAGTGAGAAATTTGATTTCCAAGAAAGAAAGAGGACATTCTATTTATTAGAAAACAAACAGTGAGGATTACATCTTCCCAATAATGTACATAAACATTTGTATTTAACACTAGGGAGCATTCAATTTCAATGAGATGTCTGCTCTTTCTCTATACTATATCATTTTGTTATAGTCTGTAGGGACATGTGGATTGGAGAATAACATATGCGGGTATAAAAGTGAAAAGTTCAACAAAGAAATATTCTTTAGCATATTCACTTCGTAAGATTTTAATTATTTCCTTAAATTGGTTCTTAATCTTATTAAACAAGGATAGGAATATGGACACAAGTTTAGATCTATACATTGAGAGAATTCATTAATGAAGATTACTAAATATCTAAAACCAAAAGATGTAATATGGTTTGATGTTTGAATGAATGGTAGAGAAAATTGAGTTACATATTTTTCAGTTTGTTTAGGAAATGATGATCTTACATGTTTTCGTAACTGACATGATTTACATTCTGACACTTGAAGTTACTTAAGACTAGGGATAATTATCTTCAACTTGGTTAAACTTAGGTGACCCAAACGGTCATGCAAAAGTTTAGAGTTGAGGTAGCAAAACAGGGAAGGGACACAAGCAGACTTGTTTTCAGGTAATAAAGACCTTGTGATTCTTGTCCTTCACCAATCAAATGACCTGTATCATGTTAATATGACAAAGGAATTAACACCAAAGGTAAAGAGTGAGTCAATTAGCTTAGAGAGATTAAGATATAAGGACAATGTGAAATGTACAAGACAGAGTAAATATTTAAAGAACGTGATCAATTCCTTGACATGCAATTTTGGATCCATTAACTACAGTAACAAGACGAAGAATCTTTTGAAATAAATGAGAATGAAGAACTATTAGTAAAAATGTGAACAGAGGCACCAGAGTCAAGTATTAAGGAGCCTTGTCCTTCCACATAGAAATGCCTGCTTTTGAAACACTTGGCGCCAAAGAAGATTGAACGTGTCTGTTGAATTTTTTATATTTAATCCCCAAGTATTCTTGGTACTCCTCATGACAAAACTTTCTTTTTCGGATTTAGACACATGGATTGCCTTGTCAGGAAAACTATGTAAGGAGTAACAACTCTTTTAGGTATAACCCATTTTCTTACGGTATGTGGAATGAGAATGTTCCATTCGATCGTCCTCCTCGATTTCTATGAACTGCTGTTTAACAGAGTGCTACCAATGTTGAAATTTCAATAATTTCAGTTTGAACTTTCACCTTTCACCAAAGTAGGCACTGTAAGAAGTCTAGTGACTAAGTTGTCATGATCAAAATCTAAATGTAGATTTCTCAGAGTCAACCATATATAATATATCAAGTTTTCTGTTGATATCCACGAATGAGTCAATCATAAATCTCTTCAATTCTTCAAAAGCAACTCGAGTTTTGCTATATGTGAGATCATATCATGGTTGGTCTCTTTGAACGAGGCCTAATCTTTGAGTTGCAACAAAGAGATGACGAATGTTATTAGCAAAAAGAACAACATGTCTCGAAGAATCTGAAAATATCTAACATGTCTTATTCAAGTGACTGTCATAAAACAACACATAGTTGGAAGTCAAGCTTTTGTCACCAAAGTATATTTTCAGCGGGAATAACACTGACTTTCTTCTCCAAATGGTCATGATACCATTGACCAAGGAATTACAGCTTCACTAAGCAAACCAAGACAAGTAAATTTTTTCCCGTTGAGTTTTGCAGTTATGATGGTAGGAGTCCTGGAGAAAGGAAGGACAGAACCGGTAGAGGCCATTTTAAGTGGAGAGACCCAGTGAAGTGTTTAATCATAATTTTTCAAGGCAATAGCGCAAATCATAATCTTCAAGACTTGTTCAATGAGGAGTTTAATTTTTCACTGATTTATTAAACAAGTTATTAGGCAGTGCAGTGAATAGCCATTAAGCTCAAAACCTTATTCCTTCAAGATTCGTTTAACAAACATTCAAATGAAAAAGCGTGTTTCTGGAATTCGAGACAAAAATAGAAGAATATAACAAAAAGACACCGTATCAGCAATTTCAAAGTGAGAAATAAGAATGGTTAAAAATGAATCACTAAGTCATCATCTATAACCAGTTACTCTCTATTCAACAAGAGTCAAGCGCTAGCATCTTAAATTTTTAAATTAATAAAAAAAAAAAAAACAGAGATGACACGTGACAATTTGAGAATGCTTCATCCATTGTTGTGGTAGGTTTTTTGTAGAACATTGATTCTTTGGGTTAGGGAAACAATCGATCACTCAAGTCATTTGCTACTAATAATTAAAGTTTGATAAAGGCATACCAGAAGAAGAATAATCGGCGTACAGGGATAGAGTTCGCACCTCAACGTTAAAAACCTAAGTCCATTTTCAGTTGACTCGGTGTGACACGGTTTGACTCGGTGTTAGAGAACGAGGAGGGAGAGAATTTCTGGCTTCTGCAAAGTTGCCCGGTCAATCGAATATTTGGGTTGTACAGTATCAGTGTTGGCAATTACTTCCTTCACCCCTAATTTAAACTTGCAACCCAACAATTTTTTTGAAATAACTATTTAAAGAAATGATTTACGGATTATTTGTTTTAAACATTCTTTCGTTCTAGAACAAGTTCTGGAACAAGATAAGATTTACAAAATAAAATTTTTGAATCACATCAAATATTTTTGGAACAAGTCTTTTACAATGGATGTTTATATCTAACATTATACAATAAAATATAATTGATATTGAAATAAATTATTATTTTATTATTATATAATATTTTATTAAATAAGGTTAATGTAATTAATGAACAGTAGTATCAAAATATAATTTTTTTCTAAAATAAATTTTTTGAGGCATATATAATCTCTTTTAGAATGTATTTTCTAGATATGTATTATTGAACAAGTTTTTCAAAATATATAAAATATGTTTTGAAAAGAACTTTTCGGAATAAAATTTTGTTCCAGTATATCCTTATCTTCTTCTACTTCTGTGGCGGTGCAGTGGCGAAGATAATGATAGGGTACAGTGAGAAGAAACGAACAGGACAATTTAGTTATTTCATCCAGTTATGGTGTAAGTTCCAAACTGAAGCGTGCAGAAAGTAAATGTCCTAAACTGTTGGGTATTTGGGCCGTATAGCCCGTCCAGGTGATAGGTCGTAAAATCCGTCCAATATATTTGAATTTTTGTTTGCACATCACATTGAATAAGAACGCGTGCCGATATAAAACTACGCATGTGACAGAAAAAAACAAAGTAAGTTATTTATGTTCCTTTTTATTCATCGTCACAGAAAGGTTATGTATGAGACTACGTGAACAATAAAGTGATTTTATTCCTTTACCACTCACAACATTGAACACATATTCTTCATTTTAAAGTACCTAATCAAATTATTTTAAGTTGCCGTTTTGATGATTCGTCCACTTTTTATTCCTTTTTGAACTGAGGAAAATGGAAAATTTGACAAATTATACATTACCAAGATGTTCTTGGGGTTGGTTCGGCCCTGAATTGTTTCCCAAAAATAATAAATCATGGTAATTCAAAAATAATAAATCATGGTAATTGGTAAATCTCTTGCAACATCATAATACAAGCAAGATAGAGATCTTTTTTATAACTCACTTGTTTTTCTTTCATTCTTCTAACATTTTAAATTTGCAAATTATTAATTAAAATGATTAAGTGGTTTCAATATCTTAGTCAATAATAATTCATTCAATTGCTGTCCTCAAACATAGTTAATCTTCAAATTGAATCTTGTACTATACCACTGACGTGGCAATACTTCAAATAGAATATGATATAATAAATAATAATTAGTAAATCTTTAACAGCATTACAAGTTACAAGAAAATACCCACCTCTTAAAGCCCATTATGACACTTATAAATACAGGTTCAATCATAATGATCTATATCCAGCAAACTCTAAGAAAGGAGCTGACCCCCTCTCCCGGAATGGTGAAATTTGGAGTACTTGGCAAGAAAGGAGCAACATCAGGAGCCATCAAGAAATAATTCTAGAAGGCATTATTGTTGTTAGAGTCAACCGGTCTCTTGCAAGAACATTTTGGCATCCACCGTAGGACTGAGATTGTCCTAACAACAATAATAACTACCAAGAATCATGGAGACGCACTTATTACCACTGCTCATCAAATCAATAAGATTTTGATTTTGCTATATTATTTCCTTTCTTGTCAGTTTTTTTTTTTTTTGTCTTCTTCCTAACTACTGATGCAGGATCCTCCCCTCTGGGGGTAGAATTTGGAGCACTGATAACTGTTAATTATTAGTGATTTTATGCAATATTTTGTGTTGATTTTATTATTAATTCAGTTGATTTTGTTATTAATTTAGTTGACTCTGTTATTAATTCAATTAAGTCATTTCGTTACTTAATTACATTTAATTAGAGATTTTGTTTCCGTTTATTATTTATTTTATTATTTAAATATGTTTAATTACAAATTTTGTTTCTATTTATTATTTATTTCGTATTTAATACGTTTTATTTTATAAAGAGAATTTTGTTGAGAATTAGGTAAAATCTAAAGAGAGAGAAGACCCAAACGCTGGAGTCAAGGAAAGGGGCATAAGTGACTTTTCGCTTAAGCAATGAAAACAGGCTGGGCTAAACGACACTTAACGATTTTATTAAAAGGAAGCCCTAATTAGACATGTCAAATCTGTTGGAGCATGAATCACGAGATAACGACCCAATTTGACCTAATGCAAGGAGCAAAAGTTATAAAAGGAGAGCTAAGTCAACATGATCATCATCCATCATCTAGCACGCACTCTCTGGAGACTTGGGAGGCAGCCGTTGCAATCAAGATCCATTCTTTTTCTTTTCTTTTGTGTTTTCATGGCTACCATGCTTAGCTAATTCTCTTCTTCTTGGGATTGGATGTGATTTATCAACTTCAAATGCACTCTTAACGCTGGTTTGATATCATTGAATTCAATTACCTTTGTTTTACGTTTCATTATATCTTGATTTATTTTAGAATTCTTATTGTGACTGAAAAACACTTTTTGGATTCGAATCAAACGTAAACGCATTACATGTATAAGTTCAGTTCAGGGATGGATTATAGTGTAATGACTGCTTATAGCAACCAATATTAATGCTTATTAGGTTATTCTAGCGACTAGGGATAAAAGCTAGATAATTTAATTTATGAATTTCAATGCTAGAGGAATCAGGTTGAAAAGGCTTTAGAGTATTACTATTCAATCCCAAGACCTTTATTATTATTGAATTCACACTTTTACTGTTAATTGCTTTATTATTACGTTTATTAATTCATTCAATCATTATTCCTTGTTTGTTCATTCATAATACAATTAATCTTGATTCAATTTATAATCAAATTCCTTTCATGTGGATACGATACTCTTCTTACTTACTATATTACCTGAGTGAAAATCCGTTAACAAGCACTTGGAACAACAAGAAAAGAGGAACATCAGAAGCGATCAAGGAACAATTCTAGAAGGCATTATTATTTGTTGGAGCCAACCGGTCTCTTGCGAGAACATTTTGGTACCCACTGTGGGGCCGAGATTGGCCTAACAACAATAATAACTACCAAGAATCATGGAGACGCACTTATTACCACTGCTCATCAAATCAATAAGATTTTGATGGTGGAATTTGGAACACTTAGAACAACAAGAAAGGAGCAACATCAAGAACGATCAAAGAGTAATTCTAGAAGACATTATTGTTGCTGGAACCAACCGGTATCTTGCTAGAACAAATCTAAAAACACTAAAATTTGTTTTCACAATGACTATAATTATAAATATAATCAACATAATCATTATGAAAAGAATATATATTTTTTAATATAATTCAATAAATCTTATAAGACATCGATTCTCTTTCAAAAATTTCTATTAATACCTTCATTTCAAAAGAAAAAAAATAGACAACACAACTAATATTAAATTAATTAGTGTTGACTTTAAGTTTGATTTGTTTTAAGATTAGTCATTGAAATTAGAGTAAAAAGTCTAAAGTGATTTCATGTTTTAAAATTTATTCAAATGGAATGTTTAGAATATATACACACATAAAATAATCAAAACTGAAATGTACTATCTTTTTATAGGAGTCAAAGGAACTAATCTCTAACTCAAAGTGTAATCACATAGTTACAATGATTTCATCAAATATTTTTGTTGAATAAATTATTTTGTAAAATTTATAATCTCAATATTTCTACCATAATCAATTATTTCTAGAAACAATATTAAACAAATAATAATTAATTATTAGTTAGTATAATCAATTAACTCATCCCTATATATTTTCTATAAATAATCTTCTAAGATATTTTTAAAATAATAAATTATTCTTTTAAGTTATTATTTTCTTACATTCAAGAATTTTGCCAAGAAATCTTTATCCTTTTAAAAGTTGTTTAAAGATTTTTTTGTAGTTGTGTAGTGACCTTTTTATCTTTGATAATTATATGCTTTTGTGATTGATGATAATGAAGTAATATTTTATGCTTTATTGTGAACTCTTGTTATAATTTTTTTTTTTTTTTGCATTTGTGTGTTTTTTTTCATTTTTTGTTTTTTTTTTTTTTTTTTTTTTTTTATTTTTTTTTTTATTTTTTTTTTTTTTTGCATTTGTGTGTTTATTTTCATTTGTTGATATTTTTTTTTCTTTCGGATTACTTAAGAAAATTGTAGGTGCATTCTTTTAAAATGTTATTACATGTAAAACAATGTTATTACATGTTTTACATGTGCATTATGATTGTAATTTAAGTATTTTAAAATAATAGAAAAAATCACTCTAAAATGGAGTGCAGTTAATTAATATTGGAGGTAGAATTCATTGATTCAAATCAGTTTAGATTTTTTTTAAGAATTTTTTATCTATGTCTCCTTTGCACTTAACTTTTTTTTTTATTTTGCAATAATTCTAACATTTTAATTAAGTGCTTTAGAAAGACTTGTCTCGATATCTTATTTGACAAAATAGTTTTAAGAAACCACTAATTCATCCACTTGATTTTTTTATTTATCGTTCAAGCTAAGGAAGTTGACTATCTTAAAACTGAAAATACTAAAAAATATTCTCCGTTTATTTTTATTGGTGTAGATAAGATTACATATACCATTTGTCACAGTTAATTACCATTTATGTTATCACTCATTCACTCAATCTCTATTATTCAAATATATTTCATATACCCAATGTCTAATTGGACATATGACTAGTAATATATTGCACTCAGAACCACATATACAAGCGTACATTCTACCTTTAAATAGGAGAATTGATCATTTAAAAAGGATTACTTAGTTTTGATCTCTAATTTTCTTTATTGATCTTATAGTAAGTAGCACAAGAACATGGAATTTGAGTGTCATTAACTTGATGAAAAGATAAAAATGGTCTGGAATATTTGCAATTCAAAAAATATCCCTTTGAGAAAACTTATCTCAAAGATCCTTTCAAATATCTCAGGACTTGTAGATTCATGATTCATAACATGGATTTCAGATGGATTCAGAAATTGAATGTTGTGACCTTGAAATTAGCATTACATTGCACCTTTACCGTGGTTCAAATAACGGATCCGTAGTTAATGGTTGGATTGAACTTTCATAAACGAATCTGATCTTGATCTTGCTCTTGCAATGCCAATTTCATTGAGATGCCCAACTATGATAATTATTGACATTCAATGGTGTGGTAAAACTACAATTTGCCATTAAAGATGAGACTAGGTAAAGTTACCAATAAAATAGAATTGTATATTCACTATCAAATCAATGAATTAGTACAAAAGCGAACAAAAATAAACATCACACAAGGAGACTTTGTCTATTCTTGTTACCTCAGTTTTAGTTATTCGATTAGAGGTTTCACATAAAACTTATAAATAGGTTCAGTTATTTGTAAACATTGAATTTTTTAGATTAGAAAAACAAAAATTTTATTTTTATCTTCGTTGTCTTTTTTTCCTCTTCTTATAATGCATTTATGTGCATCAATAGTTTCTTCTTCTTTCTTCACGAGCTTTGCATATGTGAATGTGTGCTTGAACCTTCATTCACCACCATCTTCTTCTCACATAGTTCTTCACCCTTTCATTGGTCATCACATTCCTTTTTTTTTCACTCGATTCTTGAACATAACCCTTCTTTTTCTTTGGCATCTTTCTATTTGATGGTGAACTACCCTTTATAAAGAAGATCACATACCACAAACACACATGTATAAAGAATTGTAGCGAATCTTCCAAACACAAGCAAGAGCAACAAAGTAAGATCACATACTCACTAGTCCTCTTGTTGAAACAAACAAAGGTTTTCTACAACTTACTTTGCTGCTCTTGCTTGTGTTTGGAAGATCCGCTACAATTCTTTATACATGTGTTTTGTGGTATGTGATCTCCTTTGTAAAGGGTAGTTCACCATCAAATAGAAAGATGTCAATGAAGAAGAAGGGTTATGTTAAATAATCAAGTGAAAAAAAAGAATGTGATGACCAATGAAAGGGTGAAGAACTATATGAGAAGAAGATGGTGGTGAATGAAGGTTCAAGCACACATTCACATATGCAAAGCTGATGAAGAAAGAAGAAGAAATTGTTGATGTACAAAAATGAATTGCGAAAAGAGAAAAAGAAGACAACAAAGATAAAAATAAAATAACTAATCTGAAAAATTCAATCTTTACAAATACCAGGACCTATTTATAAGTTTAATGTGAAATCTCTAATCAAAAAACTGGTGCAAAACCAGTTCTCTCAACAATATTCATAAATTAGAAAGAAAAAAAGAACTAGCAAACTAAAACAACTAAAATCCAAAAAGTTCTAGGAATGACCCTACCACTATGGAGGCAACTGAAAATACTTGTTCATCACTTACGGAAACTTGTAAGCTCAATAATTGTGTTGGATATTTTGCAATAAAAAATCAAATTTAGAAGCGGAAGACATTATTTTGCTGCTGCATAAACGATAAAATCTTCCAAGATTCCACATGTTAAAATCAGGCTAACTCGTGTAATCCAAATTCTCCTACAAACTCTTACAAATTTTTAAAAAAGGTTCAACAACGTAGATTTCACTACAAAAAAAATAAAATTACCGACGAAACAAATTCATCGGAAACACTAAAAATTCATCGATAAATTGATTGTTTTACCGACGGATTTCTGAATCCGTCAGTAATTACCGACAGATTTAGGATAAATCTGTCAGTAAATCTGTCGATAATGATATTTTATCGACGGTTAAAGTTTCGTTAATAAAATTCTGTTGATAATTTAATTTTTTCTTACAATGTTTTACTCAGCTGATGTAGGGTAAGACTTTTAATTTCTTTCTAAAATACCACATCTTTGGATAATCTTTGGGTAAGACTTTTAATTTCTTTCTAAAATACCACATCATCTTTGTTCATGACAATATATGAAAGACTCTAAGACGATTTGTCAGCGTTTAATCCTCCTTGCTTCCTTTGCTAACCAAAATGCTAATCACAACATAGGTTTTATGTATATGCATTATTCATATATATGTTTCATGCTCTTGCATAAAAGAGACTATAGTGTGTTAAATAATATAAAATCATTCGTGTACAACCCAAAAACTTCAAATTTTGAAAGTTGGTTCTGTGATGACACCTTTAAAAGTTCAATCTGGACTTCTGTAGCATGGCCTGCTGAACTTGTTAGTCTGAATTTTAGAACCACATCACTATACTTGTGGAAAAGCTACTTTCTTTTTGTAGCATTTGCTATTGGGCCGGGTGTGGTTTCTGTTGCTTCCATTCACGTGTAAAAATGATTCAATTTTAATGTTTTTAAGATGAACTTTTTTTGTAAAATTTTTTATAAGAGAAAACAAAAAAAAAATTGAAATTATTTTTTTACAAGTTTTAATTACCAAGAAGATAAATTTATTTTTTCAAGAAAAGTTTAAGGAGAAACTAGGAGTTTGCTAATTCAACGGTTTGAATAGTATGCTAAGGTCAACCAAACTGAGAATTTGTATTTGCATAATTCATAAGTTTTTTTTTTTTTTTTTTTTTTTTTGCTATAGAGATAAGGCTGATGAATGAGTACATTGAGGATTTTGAGAGATGCCTTTCTTCTCTAACAGGTTAGTTACCTAGCTGCTAGCAGACAACTTTGTTATTTTCCCTATTTAGGGTCCAAGATGGGAGAGTGATGAAGACACCACGTCACCTTTTCATCTAAGTTTTCTGATGTTTCATTTTATTCAATACATGTGCTTGCTTAAGCTTCGTCCACATTGTGGCCTAAAGTAGGTATAGAGAATAAGCACAAAAAAAATTGCCCTCTAATTGAAGTTATGCATTGAATTTGTTTCATTGATTGGACCTTGTATGGGCATGCATGCACAGAGGTGTTTGATATGCAGAAGAACAAAAGAGATTAATAGTTATATATATTGTTTAGCAGCAAGTTTGACAGGAAAATTATATAGCTGGACATTGGTATGCATTAAAAGCAAGTTTCCTAGAGAAGCATAAAGTGGACAGAAAACCAAACTTCTCATAGGCTGCCCCCTTGACTGGGTATGTTTATTGGTCCCCTAGGGCTTAAATAAAGGGCAATGTACCCTCTTTGTCCAGGTGGTCTATCCCATCTACCTGCTTTTCAAGGTAATGATAACAATAATTAGTTGGCATTGTAGTAGTAATAGTGGCAGCACCAGCTGGAGTTACCAAAAATATAGCAGCTACACAAGTTACTTTCACTCATGGACCTCAAGGTTTTTCTCATTGAATTGCTTAAAATATAGGAAAATCCTAGTAATATATGTAGCTGTCCTTTAGGGAACTTCATTTCTTCAATAAGCTTTCATTGTATAACTCTAAGGCCAAACTTTGAAAGTGACTGGAATTATTGGAACTTGGAATTTGGAGGTCACTTTTCTTTTATGCTCAAGAGGGCATGCTGCCTAAACTGGGAATGTTTCTACCTCCATATAACACTTGTTTCTGTATTAAAATAATTTTATATTTGTTTTTATCTTTCAAACCAGCCACTAAATTATAATTCAACTTGGAATGTATTAAAAAATTTACTTGCTTAAAGATGGTTTATTCACTTTAAAAAATGCTTCTTCTTCATAATGGGTTAAACACGTACTTAATTAATAACTTCAATCTCAAAACAATGAAGTGAGATTGGTGACATGACAGCCATTTGTTACTAAAATCTAAAAAATTTAACACATTAGTTCAGCATCTAGTCAAAAGTTACCTGAGTTGTTTTATACATACATGTTTGGAGTGTTTAACACAAATTCAAATACAGCATTAATTACGTTTTTTACTTCATAAAAGCCTTATTACTATAAAACATACAATAGACAAACGCTATGTACGTTTGTACTTAAAATAATTGTTTATAAAAATAAAGAAAAAAAAGTAGAAGATTTTCTTTAGAAGCAATTCCAAGTTGTTTCGTCGGGTTACATATAAAAATAATACTTTTTATGTTTTTTATGCTTCTGTTTTTTTAATAAATTTATGTAAATATGTAAAAATTACTAATAAGTAATTATTTTTATAAATACTCGAAAGACCTACTATTTGTTTTACACCTCACAATATTTTTTCAACTTGTTTTCTTATCATGTAAAACCAAACTAAATAAATATAAACTTTAAATATAATTTTATCTATGTAATTACACTATTTTTATTTTCCATCCCCACAACTTGTTTTCGTTTTTGTAATTTTCAACTATTTTGCTTTTAGTCCATGTGATTAGTTTCCGTTGCAAAATTCTTAATGGAAAGATATTTATAATTATGGGACTAAAAATAAAGATCAATAGAATCAGATCTAAACTAAAATAGAAAAAATAAAAAGGAAACTTTATTCCAAGAAGATATATCGTAAAATATATTTACAATAATGATAAAGATACTTTAACTTAAAATGACTTATCCTCAGTTTTAACCTTTGGTCTTATCTTTGATTAACAATTCCAATTATGTAAGTAGTGTTCATTTTAATTATTTTATGTAAACAATAAGATTTCACGTGTAATATGTCCAACCTGAATAGTGCAATCCTCTCTCTCTATTACAATTAATAAATATTGTATATCTTAATACTCAGACCAGTGAGATATATATTATAATTAATACTTGTTCTATAGTATTCACTTAATAACTAGTCAAAGATGCTTTTGTGATCATGTTAAATTAAAAATTAATTAATAATTGAATGAGTAAAAATATTATTACTTTTTTGTGTCAATTATTTAAATTTGAATTAAAAAATATATTTTATTTTTTAAATTAAATTGTATATAGAAAATTTTGTTATAATATGCATAAACATTTATTTAAACAAGGACCATTCAAGAATCATCACATTATTATTTTTTTTATCTTTAGCACACATTAATATTTAAACATAATTTACTTCATCCAAAATTGTTATTATAATTATAATTATAATTTATGACATAAATTATGCATGTAAACAATCCACTTACACTATATACAAATCTTTGAAGGTTATTCTTACACATATGAAAGAATAAAAAATACATTAATATTTTTATTTCTATTGCATTCATTCCAAAAAATAAATAGACATACAAACGACATCCAGACTTTTAACACTTAAACTATAATTAAAAAGTGATGAGATCAACACTTTAGGATTAAATATTGTACAATTATTTTAGAGAAACTAATGTTTTAAAGAATTAAATTTTAGATTTTTAAAAATTAATTGAAATAAAATAAATATTACAAATGTAATCTAATTTTCATAAGTACATCCATGTATACATAATTGTAATATTATTATAATTAAATATTAAAATAATTATAACATAATTAAATCTAATTAAATGGATATATTTTATAAAAGAAAGTAAGATTTAAAAAATAACTTTCATTTAAAATATAGACCAAGGAAGATTTTCATACTCTTCTAATATTGTAATAATTATTAAACTAATGAAGAATTGAGAGAATTAAAAAATTTAATTATACATGTTAACTATGTTATTTATTTAGGGTTTAGGTCTTTAGAGTCTAAGAGTATAGACATGATCTACATTCAAGAAACGAAGTTAGAAAAATAGCATGAAGCATATGCTTTGATTTATGGGAGTGATAACAAAATAGATTATTGTGGAGACTGTAAATCAGGAGGAATTTTAAGTATGTGACATAAAAACAGTTTTACATGTGACAAGTAAATCATAAGAGAGAGATTTGTAGCAGTTTTGGGAAGGTGGTACATAAAGACTGATACCAATAATAGAGTGTCAACTGCAATCCTGAGTGTGTATTCATCGTGTGGCATTAATAATAAAATATCAATATGGGTTAAAATAATAAAGTTAAAGGAAAAGAAACTATGTAAACAATTGTGCATTTTAGGAGATTTTAATGTAATTAAGAAGTCAAGCGAAAGGAAAGAGATAAACTTGGAGGAGAGAAGAAGTGGAAAGGTTTAACGAGTTCATAGCTAAGATTGAGGTTGTTGATTTACCACTCTGAAAAAATATACACGGTACAGATTTAATGACACTGAGCAAGATAGGTAGAATTATGATAACAATGGAATGGTTGGAACAATTGGCAAATTGTAAGTAATACGTGATGACTAGATAAATATCGAATCATTGCATTCTAGTATTAAAATTATCAAATATAGATTGGAGTTCGAAACCATTTAGATTATTCAATATTTGGTGTTCAACACCTAGTTTTAAAAAAAGTTGAAAAATTGGTAGAACTCATACTAAGACGAGAAATAGTAAGTAGAATTGAAAAATTTGAAAGCAAATCTAAGAGTATGGAATAGAGACAACTTTGACAATGTCAATACTTAAAAAAAAAAAAAACTTATTGTGAAGCAAATTGAGGAGTTTGATAAAATGGATTATGATAGTAACCTAGATAGGGGCAATAGGATTGAGTATACGAGGCTACTAAGTGAATTTAGAATGATGGTAAATAAAGAGATCTCATTGTTGAGTTAGAAGGATAGGTGTAAGTGGCTAGAAGAAGGGTATAATAATTCTAAATACTTTCATTCTAGGATTAGGTGGAGGAGAATTAAAAGTGAGATAAAAGGAATAGAAGTACAAAGAAAAAGAAATGGTGAGGATCCAAATATATAAAAAAAAGTGGTATAGGAATATTTTAGTAATAGGTTTTGTGCTACAAGGACTAATATTATTGAGTTAAACAATATTGAATTCTTGGAATTATATTATAAGAGGACAATAAGAAGTTAATGTGTCATAAATGAGGTGGAAATTGAGAAGGCAATGAAGCAATGTAGAGGTACAAAGAGTCCAAGCCAGACCATTTTAATTTTTAATTTAAAAAGAATAAATGTGACACGATCAAGTATGATATAACCAAAACTGTGAACTACTTTCAAGATTTTGGAAAATTTTTGATGAAGTGCAATTAATCATTTATATCGTTAGTTCCAAAAAAGAAAAAGAAAACTCCCTGAGGGGGTGCAATGCATCATTTATATCTTTAGTCCCAACCAAAACATAAAACTCAATTGGATTGGATGAATTGAGGCCTATTTTCTTAGTTGAGTGTTTGTATAAGATTATTTCTAAGATATTAGCTAACAGGTTGACAATAGTACTCTCTATAATTATTGATAGTTCACAATTAGTTTTTCTTTAGAGAAGAGAGAGGTATGCTATGCAGTATCCTGATAGCTAATGAAGTTGTGCAAGAAAATAGGAGAAGTAAGAAGAGTGTGTTTATAGTCAAAGTAGATTACGAAAAAGTCTACAACTCAGTAAATTGACAATTTAAGCACTATATGATGGATAGGCTATAATTTAGTAGTAAATGGATTGGGTAGATAAAGACCGTATGGAATCATCTACATTATCTGTATTGGTTAATGAGAGTTCTACTAAGAAAATAAAGTCAATTAGAAGACTTAGACAATGTGACACAATGAACTCATTCATATTTCTAATTGTAGCATAGGGATTAGGAAGGTTAGTAAGGCAAGCTACTAAAAATCACTTATTTCATGGAGTAAGGGTAGGGAAGAATATAGTGACGACAAATGTTACTCATTTTCTATATGAGGCAAAGGTAAACAATATCACGGTTATAAAAAGTATGTTTAGGTGTTTTGAGTTGGTAGTAGGATTAAGGCTTAACTTCCATAAAAGCAAAATAGGAAGGGTAGCTATAGACAATGACATACTGCAAAATTATGATGCAGTCCTAAATTGTAGTCACATGTCAATTTCTTCTAAGTACTTGGGAATGCTAATAGGGGGAAATCCAATAAAAAACAGTTTTGGGTAGACATGGTGGAGAAAATAAAAAAAAAGTTAAGTAGTTGGAAGGGTAAGACATTGTCATTTGTATGGAGGGTTTCCCTTTTTAAGAGTTTTAACAATGTTATCACCCTTTTATTTTATCTTTTTCTAAGGTTTCTAAAAGTACATGCAACACAATCACAAAAATACAAAAAAACTTTTTATGGGGATGAATATCAGAATTTAGGAAGTTAGCTTACATTAAATGGGAAAGTTTGTGCAAATCCAAATATGAGGGAGGAATTGGTTTAAGAGATATTGAAAAATTTAATGCGGCCTCTTTGGCAAAATGGGAAGTGGAGGTTAAGAGTGAAAAATCATGGTCTAAGAAAGAATATTCTAGACTTTAAGTGTGGTTTATGGAGGTCTTCTTTAGGTATACATGTCAAACGAAAGAATATACATGTCACACGAAAGAATATTCTAGACTTTAAGGAATGAATATATAGCGATCTACTAAGGTCCTCTTTCGTGTTTCAATTTTTTTTAACATTGACAAACTTGGATTTTAAACTGGTGTCATTGCTATTGGATGACAGTCTCACATGGCTGCAAGTCTGTCAAAGTTTTTAGAGCTAAGGTCACAGTAATTAGTACATTTCCCAACAAAAAGAAGAAAGTCATTGAGTAATTGAGGATTGTCTCATTTGCTATTAGTTAATCTCTAGTAGTTGTTAGGAATTATGTTCTGTCATTACTAAGATAAGGGGGCTACGAATGAGTAGAAAATGTACTCTTTTTTTTAGTTAGAATATCTGAAGTGAATATTGTGTAACTAATAGTAAGATCTAATCTCTTTTTTATAGTCTATCTATGTATGTTTTAGGTCACATATACACTACGACAACGACAATTAATTGTGTAACTCTAACTAATTACATAACATCACTGGAAAAGCAAAGTCTGTGTATAGATGGATTAATTGAGATGATAGAGATGGTGGAAACTAATGGAGTGACAAAACACAAGAAATGAGAAACAATTGACTACTGTTATGGTTAGAGCAATCATTATCAGAATATTAGTATATAGGTGGACTAACAATGGGATTGGTATTGGAACAAACATCATTTATTGTCTCTACGGGCTAGCAATATATGAATTTTCTTATAAGTTTGGAAATCAAATAGAGAATATGTGGGCAAAACTAGTTTTTTTGTGAGCAAGGTGTGATTTGTATCATGTAACACTGAGCAATGGGGTGTGTAAGTCTTTTTGTAATAGTGAGACTAAGTTATCAAGCAATGATCAAAAATTTGACATAAAAATCAATAAATAGAATATGAATTATTCAAAGAATGGTATAGTGAAGTGTGAAATGAGCAAGCCAAGAAACTATGCAACTCTTGAATAACAGTGGCATTAAGCAGTCTTTGAACAACATTGGTAGTGTCCTCTCAACTCTAGAGTTTTAATGGTCAAGTAAAGTTCAGGGGAAACTGAATATGAATGGATACAATAGTAAAATAGAGACACACAATGAAATTAGAAAAATAGTTGTAAATTGGGACTCTAACATCTAAGAAAACAGATAAAATTATTAAGATTGAAACATAGGTACACAAATTAAAACATTCATGCATACAAGATGCAATAAATTATCTATGTATTATGTATTAATTTTATTTGATAATCTGTAATTATCTCAATACAGATCGTTTTCCATCAAAACTTAGGACTCTGATCCACATAATTATTTTCTAGGATTTGAGAA
>Ga0209489_106475_pt1 | contig 18811 bp, 9 predicted proteins | sample SiratrowhiteBW_FD_187527 | JGI IMG/M metagenome (GOLD analysis project Ga0209489, IMG submission 187527) | Root nodule microbial communities of legume samples collected from California, USA - Siratro white BW (SPAdes) (version 2) | ecosystem: Host-associated > Plants > Roots > Nodule | place: USA...
TTTTTTAAAAAAAAAAAAAAAAAACTGCTAAAAATACGTTAATACTCTTTCAGAAGATACTTAAAAATTAAAAATAATAACATAAGAAAAAAGTTCCTAGAAACTCAATCCCATTATCTATTTTTTTTTAAGTAAAAATAATGCGCCAAATAAATAAATGGAAGGATACGCTTATTCCCTTGGAGTGATCTTCACACCTTAAATGGATAAAGACTGACATCATCTGGTGGACTCAGATTCTATCATAACTGACATTTTACTGTTCCAGAAAAATTAAATATGTTAAATATTAATTACTTTTATTTAATTTTATTAATTTCGTAACTGTTTTCATTAAATAGAATAATTCAAATGTGTTGAATTTTAATTTTCTAATTTAGAAAAAATATTTCAATCATCCCAAAATACAAAAAGTTGTGAATAAATAACAACATCAATTAAAGAACAATTTCTCTAAACATCACAAACCCATTACAGACTTTAATAAAACAAATTTGATCCATTGAACGTACTCTCACATGACTTGAGAATAGCGTGAAAAAATAGCGAACGACAAAATAGCATTGTTCTATATCTTCATATAAGTAATTTTAGTAATATTAAATAAATTCTCCATCCAATATTAGTGTGCAGAGTCTGAAAAAGGTTTTTCCTCATTTTTCATTACCAATAATTTAACTTCCTTCTTATCTTTTAATTATGCGCGTTATTCATTAATGTGACTAGCAGGAAATTGATTATTTGAATATTTGGTTGGAGCTTGAATCCCAATATTATAATATTTGCCAGAAAAACGTGTGGTGATTCTGTGCCAGTGAATGATTTTTGCAGACCCACACCACTTTATGGTAACAGGATCCTCTGCTACTAAAAAACAACGAAATTCCCAAACGATTTGGATAGTATAATGATCTTAGATTCTAGAATTATTCTAATTTCAGTGTGATGTTTATAACAAAACTCTCAAATTCAGATGGCAAAGGCATCCGAAAAGACACAGAAAGGAAGAATGTTATTGTATTAATTAGTCTATGATGAAAAAGCTTTCATTTTTCTTGGTCAATTGAGATCATACATCAACCAGCTGATAAAGGGGAAGAGAAAAGGAAGATCTTGATGGTTACATATTGGCTAATAGTATGAAATAACACTAATCCAAGATTTTTAACTGCAGCACAAGAAATCGAAGAGACCCTGTGTACAGTCATAGCAGCAAGAACAACTACGTACATCCATAAAACAAAACAATAATTAGATTATTCAATAATCAAAGATGTTATCTATTTAGAAATTTAGAAGGCGACTGAAGAAAGAAAAGAAGATTACCACTCGTTGATGACACTGTCATGTGTATCATCCCCAGAAGTCTGAAAGGATTGTGACGGAGGAGGTTCCATGGCTGGTTCACCTTCTTCCTCTGCACTATAGGAATAAGAATAGGAATAGGAAGATGAATATAAGGAATAAGGTTGGGCACTGAAAGTGAAATAAATTCTAGAAATGTATAAATGCACGTGAAGGAGCTAGTTGTCACCAAAAAAGACAAAAGAATCAAATGTTTCCCCTGTTTTTTCAACACTAACACGTAAAAAATGTTTGTTCCTCTGTTTTTGTTAGTGAAGATTTTATTTTATTTCAAGAAAATATGCCAAAGTTTGGGCCCTTTTGTGATTGATCTTTGAATAATTTTTTTTATAGAAGTCCCAAAAAGAATTTAGTTCACATGTCAGTTTCTTTAATGAAAAGGTTAAAGTTAATATGCCATTAGTTAATTGCGACTGTTATAAACTGTTTTTGGGTTATTGAAAAAAAAAATATTTTTAATATTTTAGCCTTTTCATTAAAATATTATTTTTTCTTTCCATAATATTTCATTTATTTATAGACTTTTAAATGAGTTTTTAAAATTTTGTTATTGGTATTTTTTTTTTGCCAAAACATTAGTTTTCATTTTAATAATTTCAAGAACAGATTTCGACTAGAGGATTTTGATTTGTATCTCATTTACTAGTTCCTCAATTCTCGATTAAATAAGTTCTATTTCCAATTGAAGTGGAAGACCTTTTAATGTGACGAGAAACCATGAAAAAGTGTCGAAGACTTGTTCTCGTACGAGTCATTTGTATTAGCAACTTTTATGTGAAAAAAACCTCAAAATCTAGGGTCAATTACTATCATCCATCATGTAGTGAATCAAGAAAATTTTTTATTTATGTTTTTCATTATTTGTTTATGTGATGGTTCTTAGATAGATTAATTAATATTTATATGTAATTTAATAATTTATTATCATATTAAATTACTTAATAAAAGGAATATAACATTCTTGTATAAAATTTTATTTTAACTTAAGAAAGTTGAATTTCACTTTTCCATAAAATTGTTTTTGTAAGAATTTTGATTTAAGAAATCATTATAAAGAAACACAATTTTTAAAAGGTAAATAAAACAATAGAAACGCATATTCCCAGCTTCATACCCTTAGAAAAAAAAATCCTCCAAATATTCTAAGAGAGTTTGTTCTCATCTTTAATTATTATTTTCTCTGAATGACTCTATCAAGTTACTCTATATGTCTTTTAAATTAAAAATAAAATAATAAATAACTCTACCAAAACAAGTTCATTACATTTTTAAGAGAAAAAATTAACGCTTAAACAATATAAAATAATTTTACATTTTCATCACATCATAATCTATACAGTAAAATTATTATTTTTATAATAATTACCATAAATTTATTTAGTTAATCTTATAAATTTGCATAGTTTTAATTAATTTTTTGTTAAAAATTTCCATTTTGTTAAATATTTAAAATATTGTTTACTTTTATCTAAATATTCTATGATTTAATTTTTATTGTTAACAAAATGATGTATTAATAATTATTTTTGTTTTCATGTATCTAACTATTGATCAATTTATTTATTTCATCTTCAATATTAAATAACAAGTTGGAGGAGATTAAGAGAAAAGAAATCAAATGACTAGGTTGAAGACGAAACTAATAATCACATTTTGATAATTTAAAGAGAAATCTCTTAATGGATCAGCAATTGACACAGATGGTATCTTCACACAATAGGAAAATAAAAGAATAAATTAGAGAAATTAAATGACTAATTAATTAGTAGCTGGTGGCTTTGACTTTGATATTATGACCTAACAATAATCCCACAATCTGCAGAACAAGGGGCGTAAAACAGGGAATTCGGTGTACCTGTTACAACAATCACTCATTAATCATGCCGTTCCTTTATTTTAATCTTTGATCATCATTTCAACAGCCCTGATAGATAACTAAAACTTGTCAAATGGGTCAATTTGGTCAGGTGGCCCAATAGTGGAAAGTAGGTTGAACAGGCCCAATTTAAATTTCTTATAGGCTGTGCATTCAGTGACTTCACCTTGCTCTCTTGACCCTTGAATGGACTCAAATATATATCCTTTTCAATCTATATTGCGTAAATTTTAAAAGGAAAAATAAGTTAGCCTTTTAACAACTTTTCTTATATTCAGTCTTTTAATCTTGAAAAGAACAGTTAACTGTTCATAATTTTGTCCATGCAATTTAAAAAATAAAAAAGATAAAATCTATAACATTTAATAATAAAAATTAATTTCTATCTTTTCTTATACACCTTATTTTTACCATTTTTATCCTTTATATAGTAACAAAAGTTTTATTCTAATTCTAATGTTCGCTTAGCTCTCAATTATCATACTACTCGGAAAAAAATAGAACTTCATATCCTATATAACATATCATATCAGAATATGTATATATACAAAATGGACTAACAAGATTAGGTTGATTCCTAGTTCATCCACACTTTAATTATCTTCAAATTCTTGTAATTTTAAATAAAAATTGGATTAATTTGACATTGCAAATAAATTGTAATCTGTAAAAAAAATGAAATAATGCACTTTGCTTTTAACTTGTCAGACAAAGTTAGATCGACTACTTTGACAGATGTACATCAAGTACCTCGACAACAAATGGATAAAAGAAAGGTCTGTATAATGAAAAAATTGAATGTAACACGGAGTTATTTGTCGGACTAATTTAGTAAAAAATAAACCATTATAAACCATTTAAAAAAAATAAAAAGTAAAAAAAAAAAGAAGACGAAAAAGATGGATTCCTGGAATGAAAGTAGTTTTGGAAACATCCAAAAGTAGATGCCATATGGAGCTAGAGGTAAAAATGTGCCTCTGTCACCTCCTTTATTATACAATTTTTTTGTTAAAATGCATAATAGAATGGTGTTATTTGATCAGTGTGTAATGAATAAATGATCCAATTTAATGTAAAAAATCATTGCTGTTATTGTTAAAAAAATTTACAGGATTGTGTCGCTTCTGGATCACTATAATATTATACAAAATTTGCTTCCAGAGTCTCATGCTGTTAACTCCATGGTGAACACTGAACAAGCTTGTTACTTACAGGGGGCATCAGTGACAATCCCTGGCAAGAACCTGCAACATCTACAGGTGCAAGTCACCTTAAACATGTCCAGATGAACTCACGCCATTGGCAAAATGTATGAGAACGTACTTTTCCCAGCGCAGTCATTATTTTCCTATAGCCATGACACAGAAATCTCATCGAAAGTGTTGCAGGCACTTCAACAGTAGAGCGAGTAGGGCACTGAGATGACACTGTAACGTATCCAATCTCAATTCCCAGCAGAGAAAAAGGATAATGGCAAGGAAATAATAACGGGAAATCCTCACCTCGCAGTGGCTATTTTCGCTCAGCAATATGTGCACTGGAAATGGAAATGTGATCAAATCTAGTGTCAGATAGCTCTTTGGGCTATGGATATCCTGCCAAGTCAACAATTGATAAATTTAACACCAAACACCATGGTTTAATAAAAGCAAAAGGGGCACGACATTTATATTACCATAAAGGGTGTTGCATTACACGAAACATCTGGCTGTCATAAGTTTTTCAGAAATATATGATCTAATAACATTGAGGCACTTGGTCGCTCGGCTGGATTTCTTATAAAGCAAAGCCTCAAGAAATCTTTACCTTCAGCTGACAATGTTTCTGGTATAGGAGGTGTATCCTTCATAACCTTAAACATAGCTGCGGCCTGCATAATTAAATGAGAATTTCAAGCCTAGTTAAATAAATGAAGAAAACACGTATAGATACAGGATCTCTGACAAATCCACAGGCTGCACAGAAAAGAAGTTGCATCAAGGTGCTTTAAGCTGATTGTTGAACCTGAGTTTGCCAATTAAATATACATTATCCATTAGCAAACTCCAGCATCTTACTTCAAATCATATAACCATGCTTATATGAATTTATCATTGTTGTTACTTAACCAAGAAACGTTGTTTTTTAATGAATATTTCGGTACTTTCATCAACAAGATGAGAAATGATATCAGTATATTAATTCTCTAACACTTTTGTTACAGTCATTTTTATTTGTCGAGAATCATGTACGCCTCATTATGTGGATCTTATTTCTTAGTTAGCAGTGTACCTATTTCTAAACTGCTGGTCGACGCAAATTTTAACTAATAGGATAGAAAAGTGTGTCAAAAAAAAGAATTTTAAAAAGAGAATTCTAATGTACTACACCTTGTGGGTATTGTTCTGAATAACAAATTGGTAACAAAACGAGAAGAAAATTTTTGTAGATGCTTACTCCTTCGTACTCACTCCAGGGAGGCTTTCCCGTAAACATTTCAATAATTGTACAACCCAAACTCCAGATATCAACAGCAAAAGCTACTTCAGCGCTGTTCTCTTTTTGCACAACTGCTTGTATAAGCTGCACAAGGAACGAGTATTAATAGAGAACAACCGAGACGCTACGGAGTAACATTGAGTGAGAATATACCTCTGGAGCCATCCAATATGGACTTCCCTTCAAAGAAAGTTCTGCAACGTGTCCAGTTAGCTGTGGACACAGAAGTCCTAAAAGTATTATAAGGGGCACAAAAGGACTACTAGCAGCAACGGTGCTGGTGAAACCAACTATTAAATTTCCAAATAAAACATAAATGTACTGCGTAAGAAACTCAGACAACTTACATGTTTGGCCATCCCAAAGTCAGCAAGCTTAACAACACCAGCAGAATCAACAAGCAAGTTAGCCCCTTTGATGTCCCTACAAAAGAAAAAAATACATCATCAGATCTTACAAATGAAAACTAAATCAGGAGTTTCTGAAAAGAAAATTATAGTATTTATGCAAATATTTCTTATCGATTTGATATACTAGTTGGACAAATCTCATGCCATGCAACAGATCAAGAACGTGCCAGTACCTATGAATTGTTTTTTTGCTATGCAAGTAAGCCAACCCCGAAAGAATATGACGCGTGAAACTCCGAACAACACATTCGGTTATCGCACCACAATGTTCACGAACGTATTTATTCATTGAACCAGGATGTACATATTCCAAATATATATAAAACTTGTCTTCTACCTAGTCAAAACACAACCAAAAGATGTCAGATGTTTTTGGGGGGAAGTTCTAGAAATAATCATTAAACTTGGACAACTAATCATGAATAAGAAATCCTTACTATTTCGCTACCAAAATACTGCACAATGTTTGGATGTTTCAGTTGGCTAAGAACTTTAATTTCCTGAAAAAAGGGTGAAAATTAGTAATGAAAATATATGAAGTGAATTATAAAAAAGGAAATAATTTTGGATAAATAAAACATTACAGATAACTAAAGTGGGATAATCTTAATCACAAAGTACAACATCAGAAGATAGTGTATTTTACAATTACAAAATTCGTACAACACATCATACAGTTAACAAATAACTAAAGAGGTTAGCAACCTGCTCTAACTGCCTTATGCACTCTGCAGATTTTGGATCATCGGAAAAGACTTCTGCTTCCTTCATTGCACACAATGCTCCAGTTTTTCTGCGAGGAACAAAAGTGTGTTCAGGACGAGCTTGTAAGAAAGAGAGAATGGAAGAGGTTAAAAGAAAGAATGCTTCCGAAACATGCATGTAGCAGTAGCACATACCTATTGGTGGCAACATAAACAGATCCAAAAGTACCTCGGCCAATAAGTTTCCCCTTTTGCCACTGGTTTTTCATTGGCAAGGATTCTGTTTTAGCAACGGGAGGGGAAAAGGTAGCAGATGGTGAGAGTAAGGGAGCCACAGGCCCAGCCCAGGGAGGCAAGGGTAACGGGTGCACAGATTGAGGAGGAGTGCTTTCCCGACGTGCCATTGAGATGTCAAGAGATAATCTTGGGGGTATGGATGGAGAAGAAGAAGAAGAATGGGCATTGGGGCTTTTGGGGTGTTGGGTGGGGCTTTTTCCCCGCGGGCTTTGGTGGGGAGAAAGGGCGGTATCAGTGCGCAGTGCTGATAAATCAAAGAAAGCAGGAGGTGGGTGCCCAGCTGAAGGGTCGGATGTTGGCATCTCTGGTGCTGACCAGAACTGGTTGGCTTTGGGTGACACATAATAGTACGGGACAAAATCATCGGTTTTGATAGTGTTTGGGATGACTCTGGGACTGGCAAAAGGACTCGTTGGAGCACTTCTTGCAGGAACACTCAACCAGAAGTTATCTCCTTGAGCTCTTGTACTTGCACCACCGCTCGTGTCTTGCTGAGCCACCACCCCTGGTGACCTTGTCTCCACATGCTCCATATTTGTTCTATTCTCTTGCCTCGCGAATACACTGTACACACAAATCCCTATGTCAGAACACAGATTATATTACTAATTCCTAATTTAAAACAACACATTTTCACTTAAAACAAAGAACATAGATGTATATCTTGTGTAGATGGAATTAAGTTCTATTAAATATTTTTTTTCCTGATTCGAAACTCTAAGCACAATTAATCAATGACATCAAAATATACCAAAATATAAAAAGCACAATTAAGAAAAATTAAATTAAAATGATTTGAATAACCTATATAGTACGTAAGGAAACGGAAACTAAGGAATTGAATTACCTGCGCATTTGAAAACCCGCGGGGAGAGTAAAATCGACGGCGGCGTTTGGTTTGTCGACGGCGTTGGGTTTGTCGGCGGCATCTTTGGGGGAGGGTAAGCGGGATTCGATGGCTCTGGGCAAGGGTAACGGCTGAGGTCCAGCGGAGGGGGTAGAGGAACGATCGAAGGTGCTGGTGGAGCGAGACAAGGGGGTGATGACGACGGCGTCAATGTCCGCCACGTGGCTGAGCTTCCTGGAGCGCGTGGACCGTCTGGTGCCGCCGAAGAACCAGGCGGAGCGGGTGTTCTTCCCGGTGGATGATGACGTGGAAGGGGAAGATTTGAGAGTGGCCGATGAAGAAGCCGGCGTTGACGACGACGACGGTGACGGTGATGGTGAAGAGGATGAATTAGAATTAGAGAAGAGGAGGGTGGGGAACCAGCGCATGTCGATGGTTGCAATAATCTACAAGGCTTCATTGTGGGCACGTGATCGCCATTGTTACGAATAGCTGCGAGACATGCAACGGAATTTCGGAGAGGGAAAGAGAAATGAGAAATTAAATGGAATGGTGTTCCTCTCTTAATCATATCTCCATCCTCTGTTTTTTGTTTTGCGTCCATGCTTCTGCACACAACAGCATTACGCGCTTTTACAACGCCAAATCCGGTGCTGCTTCTGCTGCCGCCAGATGTGCAACCCTTCCTATCTCATTGCTGAGTCGTCATAATAACAACATTAATACCCATAATCATACATCGTCACCTCATGCACACCGTTAATGAAAGAAATAGAAAAAAAAAAAAAAAAAAAAAAAAAAAAAAAAGGCAAAGATACTGAAACAGTGTAACAGTAGTAGCGGTTGCCGATAAATGAAAATTTTGGGCCTAAGGCTACGAACTCTTCCGGGCCATTTGTTTTGGGCCTTGAAACTGGGCCTGTTAGATTTGTGTAAGAACTACAGTTCATGTATTTAAAAAAGTAGAATCATAATGCTAATGCCTTTTATTTCGTACCACCCGCCGCACACGCTACCGTGCGTGCTATGCGAAAGCTCCAAAATGTTTTGCTTGCAGAGCAATAATGTGCTTTTGTTTATGACTCTAAAGAGTGAGACACAGTAGTTTTTTTCTTCTTAACCAACAAAAAACGGTAAAAAAACTTACGTAACTTGTATTCACACTGTACGCTTTCTGCTTAGCCATCTCATTCTTGTGTGTGTGTGTGTTAATTTGTACTTTTTACACTTTTGAAGGGTGAAATCATTTTGACAACGACCGTGAAAACCTACCCTCTTGAAACACGATTGCCCTTTTTACTGTAATAGCCTAATGATACCTTTTCTGTTTTTCAACTTCAATCTGCTTTCCTTTTCAACCCAAATAACTTATGCTTCATTTTCAGCTTCCCACATTTCCAGATTATGCGGTGTGTCTTCCATTTTTCTAGCTGGAAAGCATTCCTTACTTTTCATAAGAAAAACAAAATTCATAAAAAATGAAATAATTTTTTGGTTTTTATGACAAAAATACGCTTTTGGTCCTATCTCAAATTTATCTTTAGTTCAATAAAAAAAAATGTTTTTAGTACCTATAATGTTTTTTTTTTTTTTTTCATGATGATGAGTAAACCATACTGCTTTAAAATATTGGAATTGAAAAATATGCTAAATTTTTATATAGACTAAATAGAAATTTTTGAAATTGTAAGAAATCTTACACATATTTTACCCTACTTTATAATTTTAAAGGGAGCGTTTTTAAATTGTATATATACAAAATGAATAAATAGTAAATAAACGATAAAACAACACACTGTGCCAATTACTTAATATATTTAAATGCTGAAATTATTTTTAAAAAATCTCATAAATGTGTGAAGAATAAATTGCGTCTCACTAACGTCTTGCTCCGAGTTCGAAAATTTGAAATATTGGACATATTAATTATGGACTTTAAAAACATTGAATTTTGTTTCTCTTGTTGTCTTCTTTCTCTTAATTTAGTGTTCAAATTTAATAGAGATGATGATTGTCTTACAAAATATTGAAAAACGCAAAAATAACTGCAGCATGTGTTTCTCATTAAAGTTTCATAAAATTCAATTGTAGTGGTCCATCCACACATCATTTCCTGAATGGCATCCCCTCCCCTGCAATCTTCGTTCTCCATCCCCACATGCAAAGACTCATTTGGCCCCATCCCACACCCTCTCTCACTCCGCCACCCTCCACCGTTTCATGCCGGATTTGTGAACCAAAAACTGCACTCATTTTTGTTAACATGGTTCAACGTTAAACGTGTTGCTTGGTCTGGTTGGCCTTTCTTTCTTAAACTTGTTTCCCTAACTCACCACATTACAAGGACATGTATGACAACATGTTTTCATAAAGTCTAAGATTGCGTTTTATATGTTCTGACACTATATATCATAGTAACATGATAAATTCACCACTGTTTATTATTAAACTGAGCTTACCCATGTTATTTGAACTGGCTCCAAATCCCTCTTTTCCCATTGTAGGTCCATGGTTATATAATTAAGTGACATCATTTAATTAGTGTTCAAATATTTCTCTATGATAGCCTTTGTTAAAAAGAAGATTGAAATTAATGAGAGTGAAAGTAGGTAAAAATGTAAGAAGAAGAGAAGAGGGTGTGGATGAGAATGGGTGGGGCATTGGTTGGGTGAGAGGACAAAAAGGTAGTAAAATCAGACAACACAACAGAGCAGACCAGGGGACGTTATTGATGGCATCAGAATATTCATGTCATCCATTTAATAGTAATAATAATGACAATAAAGTTTCCTTGGTATTCATTCCATCATGTCAAATCCATGCACGTGATGGACTCTCCGCTCCCAGTTTAGCTTAGCTTCTCCAATTTCTAAGTCAACAGCGACAAAAAGCATTAGCAAAAAGCAAATATGACAAGGAACAAGGAGTAGTAGGAGAATTCAACTTTGGACCTTTGCAAATATTATTAATTCACTTCCATTCCACCCATATGAGACAAACCCAGTGCTGTGAGTGAATGTTGCTGCAGGGTCACCTGCTCATTTTTCATGCAATTAAATCATCACATCACAACTATTCCTTCCCTCTCATTTTACTTCTTCAATTTCCTCTTTTAAAATAATTCCCTTAAAAAATACGTACACTTTCTTTGTTGCTGTATATAGCCGTTTGAATATGTATGGAATTAGAGTTGTTTACACCAATTCATACATACACCTCATTCAAGCTGTACTCTCACTTTTAAAAGTTGAAACTGACATAACCATGTTTTTTCTCTCATTTAGTACAGTTGGTTAATTAATACTACTACCTTTTCTGTTCTATTTCCTACATGACCACTGGTTAATTTATTTTGTTATTCATGGTATATTTTGAATTAGACTTACTAGTTTCTAAATTTGAGTTTAATGTCAAATAATTTACATCTAAAAGTTTTTATTATATGAGTTAGTACTAAAAATCAACATATAGCTTTTATCCAACACAAAAAATCTAAAGGTTCTTAAATTTGATTAATTTCAGATACAGAATCAATTTATTAAATTTAGTACAAATTATATAAAGACTTATTTTTCATAAAATCATGTTATCTTCTGTTTCATAATCTACATATTAATGTTAACCTATACCTTAATCCTAATTTATTCAGATTTAATTTAACTCTCACACAAGCAATTTTGAACTCATAAGCACCCGTTTGCCAATGAAACTCAAAAGCACCTCCGATTTATAATAAAGTATCACCATATTTTTGTATGGTAACTCTTTAATGAAACTCCCCCAAAAGAAACCAAAAATAGACACGAATCATTAGTGATGAATTTGTTAACTTTTTACAATATAAGTTGTATCAATATTTTTTCTAATATTGATTAACAGTATAAATCTACTTTACAAGGTTAGCACGTGATCATTATACTCAAATAAAATAAATAAACCCAGTTATAATGAGACAAAACACCACTCATTTTCTTATACAAAAATGATTAACTTATCATACATATAACTTAATAAATATTATACAAAGATACTAGAAAGTGATCCTTTTCAATCCTTTGACTCCAACCTCCATGCATAATTCCTTTTAATGAAGCTGTGTCATAGGAATAGTTAGAGTGAGATTGAACAGGTTTTGATTTGAAAGAGAAGAGAGAAGGGAATGAGTATGAAGAGGAAAGAAAAAGTTGAAGGTGAGGAGGGAGACATTAATGAGAAGAGTGAGTCTGTACGCAATTGCTCACCAACACACTGAGTCACTACAACCCTTCTGCCTCTGCTCTGCTACTCCTGATACCTGCACTCACTGCCACTCACCACCATCATTCTCCTACCCTTTTGCCCCCCTCCCCTGGGAATCAATGCCAATCGGATCCTCCTATTCCAGTTCCTCTTCTTTCCACCATAACCCTTTCTACCTTTCCTCACCATGCCCTTCAAATGCATGCATCATTACCCATAATTAATTTATCATACTAATTTCTTGCTTTATCCCATTTAAAACTCAACAATAATGTGGACAGTTTCATAAAGAACAGTACACAGATATAGAGATCTACCTCAGAGATATAATGAAACCAGGTGCTACATAATATATTGTAACATTGAGTCAACCAACTCTTCTTCAACAAACAATTTCATCAAGGCAATCACTTCAATCATGGAGGATTTCTTGAAGACAAAAAACGGTAAGAAAACATCTTAAAAAGCTTCATAAAACATAATTAATGAATTATTGTAAGCCATAGTGTTCCGATTCTCGTATTTAACACCTTACCGTAATTTATTTTATTTTAAAATAATTCATTATTTTCTTGTGATTCAATAAAAAAAAGTTTTCAAAAGATTTAGATTTTTTGAAATAAAATAATTATAATAAGCTAATACACAAACTTCAAAATACTTAAATTAATACAATTATAAACACCCGTGAAAACAATAACACCTCAACAAGCTGTTGTTATTAAAACAATTTTAAACCCTAAATATTCATAATCAACTGTTAATATAAAAAAATACAATATTCAATAAAATTAATAATTTATATAACTTTTAAAGCAATTATTATAAGATTAACAATTTATCATATATATTAATTTATTGTTTGTTTATTATTATTGGTGTATAGTTTATTTTTTTCATAGAAAACAAAAACAATCGTTAATTTGAACTAAAATTATCTTATAAATTCAACTCTACTAAATCACTATAAATTTAAAGGCTTTTCCAACTATTGTTTAACGATGAATAATAAAGAAAATAATATTTAAAAGGTTCAATCTAGTATATAGTATCGATAATACATCTTGATTTAACTTTAATTTTATTATTATTGTTGTTTAATCGTCCTGCCTACATTAATAAGCAAAAGTTATTTAAAATGGAAAGAGTATTTAATATATACGAATTGAAAACAAAATAATTTTTATTTTATAGATTTAAAAAATACTGAAAATGGCTTAAAATATCTTAACACTATAATTGCGTTGGAAAAATCGTATAATGTTAGAAATATATTTTTATTGTCATATTACTCCTACTTCCACAGATTAATCCCAACTTATTTTTGAAAATACATCTAAAACTTTATCCAATAGTATATAATACGCTAAACGAAATAAAAGTTATATTCCCAATATTTCTCCAAAATTCATATTAAATATGGATTTGGATATATAGTAGAATTCTGATTTTATATATATAAATTGTTTTTTATTCCTATAAGATTTCAAATTACTTTTTTAAATTCTTACAGAATATGTGAATTTTAACTTTAACCATGCAAAACATTTTTTTTTCAATTCTTTTTAGGTGATAGTTTGGATACTATACTATAACACTGATATTCATTAGTGTGTGTTAAATAAGTGACTTATTTAGAAATTTATTTAAACACATAGTCAATTAGTGTAGTATAATAACCAAAATAAAATTTTACTTATTTTACATTTATTATTATTTTTTTCACTTATTCTACTCCATGAATGCTGTAATTTACTGTATCCTTTTTTTAATAAATATGACTTAATATCATGGCATATAAATTAAGAAAAGTATTGAAGGATGTCTAAATTGTATTTTAAAGAACTAAAAATGAATAAAGTTTTCTTTAGAAGAGAATGATATATAGTATCAAACAGGGAAAATTCAACTATATAGATGGAAAACCTTATGAAACAAGCATTGCAAAAACAATGAGTGGATCACAATTCACACAATTAGGAAGGGTATGTATTGCGATTTACGAGGAAAGATAACGAAAGGTAATACATACTAGTTTTCAAACTATATGGATGGCTATGTCATTTTCTCACACGCGTGAATTTCAATGCATAATCATAAATTACTATTTGCATTTGCACTCATTGTATATGTGTTTTTTATACGATAAAAATTTGATAAATAGGTATGTTTAACCAGCTAAGGAAAAAAATAAATCTTAATTTTAAAAACTAGATAAGAGACTATAAATTTAATTTACACAAACTAATTTAATTTTTTAGAATGAATTTAGTAATAAGTTGATCTAAACATGTTTATAACTAATTTGCAATTATACATTAGTACATGGGTAGGTGTAAATAGGGGTATATTTTAAAATAACTTGCACGTGGCATGATCTCACCAATATATGGGATCGCGCAGGTTGACGTATAACCACAAGATTGAAACTTCAAGCCTGGGAAACCTAAAGAGAAAATAAAGGCTCCTTTATCACCAAGTTAAGATAACTTAGCAATCATATCATACCATATACATTAAAAAATTAGGAATTCTATTTTCTTTCAAAAATCCACTCTTAAAATATATTTAATACTTTGTATATGAGTTTACTTGGACTAAATATACTATTTCCAACTCATTAACAATATTTGTTTTCATTGGATTGGATTTTCGCATTTTCCTAATCTATCTAATATACCAACTCAATAATGAGTTGGTTTGAATTGTATCTATCGAAATTACACTAAAAAGCACTTAAAATTATAAACAATAATACACAAATAAATAAATAAATGTAAAAATAGTAATTAAACAAGAAAAATGTTCGTTAGGCCGCTAGCTAGGCTTGTAGGTTTAAAAATAAAAATCTGATATTTAAATGTAAAATTTGATTTTGATTATAATATGCTATGTTTTTCTGGACCACCTAATAATTTAACAATGAAGAACCCTAATCACCATGTCAAGTACACAATAACCATTATTAATTTTTTTAAAGTATTATAACTTTTTAAGAAAACTTCAATGGATTCAAAGATACTCTTCCATCACATTTGTTTATTGTTTAAGGTTTTAGTAATAGAATTGGAAAACGTAAATAACATTTTAGATTTCACCAAAATCTGTTACGATTTTTTTATACCTCCCTTTTCTTTAATAGTAATTAGATTTTCTCTCAGCTATACCGTGTTTATTTTCTCATATACAATAAGTAGTTAAGGACATTTTTTCCCTTATTTTAAGTATAGAAAAATCTTTTGTCATAGTTAGTTACTTTAAATATGTGCAAGTAATATTTGTTATGTATACGTTATCTTAAACGACGAATAGTTCGAACCAGTGGAGGTACTAAATATAAATAGTAATTTAGTAACACAAGTTGCATTCAGATACACACGCAAGTTTGCATGGTGTTGAAACGCGATTTATTTATAATATTTTATATTCTAGTAACACAATAAGAGTTTGTACCACTTGTCTCCATAATTATGCGTTGTATATATTTTCGGGAGTGTAAGAGGCGAGAAGAGTTCTAAAATTATAGATATAAACGTGATTAATACTTTTTTTTGGTTAATTTTGACTTTATATTCAAAATTTTCAAATAAGCTTTCGAAATTTATGGATAAATATTAGGATTAAAAGGAAGCATTATTTTTATGTGGTTTTTTTAATTTTTTTTGACAACAACGTCATTAGATATTCATATCAAAGCCGATAACAGAAGAAAGCTCGTCTAACCTGTTGCAAGTAAAACTGAAATTAAATAACCACGTTCGAAATTATTAATTCAATTATTTAATGTATTTTATTATAACATGATTCGGTTTATTCATTATTAAAGATTTAAAGTGAGTTAATTAATAGATAATTATGTGAAGGAGCAGATAGGTAATTAAAAGGTGGATGAAATGGAATGGGTTATGTGAAGTAAGGGTAAGAAGATTGCAATTGACACATGGGTGCACATGGGCGTAGACCTAAGTAGTAGAAGGCGAAAGTTATTATTTATTATGAGAAATAATAAATCAAAGTTAATAATGATAATAAGGAGGAGGAGGAGAAGAAGAGAAAAACCTGAGCAGTGACGGCTGAGTTGGGATGGGTTGTGGGAACAGAACAGTTATATGGAAGGGAGGAAGCTTAAGGTTTTGTCACTTCAGGAAAGTGAATGAATGAGTGAAAATACCAAAAGCTGGTAAGGGGTCAATCAAAACGACTGTGCAGCATGTGCGCAGTAGTCAGTGGTAGGAGGGAGTTGAAGTCAGGAAGGAAGGAACGAGGAGGAGGTAGAAAGGAGGAAGAGCCACACCCATCACTTCTTTTTGGGTACGGACTTTGACCGGGAATAGCAGGTCACTCTCATAACCCCTCTCGTACCTCGTGCACGCCTGCTTTCACTTCTTTTGTTTTCGCTTTGAAGGAACCACCAGATTACCCAAATGCCCCTGCGTCTTCTACACAAGACAAGCTACAGGAGCCAGCGGTGACAATAGCAATAGGGTTGACGCGCACGGTACACGGACGTCTGCTGCACTCTGCACTGCATAAAGCAAATACAATCATCATTGCGTTTCGCAGCAAAAACCCTCTTCTTCAATTAACTCTCGAACTTTCTACCCTCTTTATTTTCACCTTTTTACTTCCCTAATCTATTTATACAGCCTTCATAATTCAAATTTTTTAATAATGCCGAAAACTATTATTTAATGCACACGTAAGACGTTCGGTTCAGTTTAAGTCTTTAAAAAACACCTATACGATTATAATTAGTATTTGAAAAAGAAGGTTCCATAAACGAGTATTTGATCAATTAGTCAAATCCACGTTCTAAACTAATGTAGAAAAAACCGCGGACGGAGATGGAGCGGGAAAAAAACTGTTGTATACAAAGACTCTGATATATTATTTATTATTTATAATTCACATGCATTGAGTTTGCCAAATTTTGGAATTACAAATTTAATGCATATACTAGTACACCACTGTCATCTAAGATTTATGACACACATGCATGACGACTCATTGTCGCACAAATTGAAGAGGGAAACAGATCTAAGGTTATGTGAAAGTTTTAAATACCATCAGCGTCACAAAAAGTTACAAATGATTTGGTGTGGTAGAAAAAGAAGAACAAAAACTATATTATCACATCAATAATATAGAAAAGTGGAATGAATATGTTTTTCTTGGTTGATTTTAAGTTGGTCTATGAGTGATGAGACCACCAACTCTTTCCCATTAAGAAATTAATTTGTTTAGGAAATATATAGTGTGGAAGATACTAAATAATAAATATTGCTAAAAAAAGAGAAGGCAGTTAAGAAAATAATGATAGTGACTGTAAATAAGAATGATAGTGGAAGACATATAGGGTGGGACGAAATGGGATTTATTAAGATAGATTTATGAAGAAGGGAAGGGTAGCTGGTCTTGAAAGCTCTTTGGCTTGTGGCAGCAGTGCTCAAGAAACTAGAAACAAAAACAGCCTCCGCCTCTATATATCGTTCCCTTCTCTTTTATTTCCTTCGCCTTTCTCTCTCTCTCCCTCTCTCTCTTCTAAAGCTCACCAACACAGCACACCCTCGTGTGAAATTATTTCTTGCGTTTGCGCCGATCTATTCATACCAACACAGTAAGTTCTTTTTCTGTTCATATTTATGTACAGCGTTGTCTTTCTAAAATTACACCAATTTTGATCACCACTCACTCATGGATCTCTAACCTCTGCGATTTCTCTTACTTACCTCCGACCAAGCAAACAACGTTATATCCAGATCTACCGGTGCAACTTTCGTTTTTTTTTATTTTTTTTTTATTTTCGTGTTTCGAGATTTTCGACGTCCTTCTTTTTCCTCCGCCATTGTTATTCGTTTTCGTCTTTCCGGATTGCATCGTTTTTTGACTCGTTTACTTGACGGTTAATTTTTTGTGAGGGAAAAAAAGGAACGATTTGGAGACGCTTTTAATGACCTAGATTAGTTTATTATTATCACGTTTGAAATCGTTTAATAAATCCGCGATCACGAATCGGAACATGAAGCTTCCTTGAATAATAATCCGTTTGTTTTTCTCCATGATTCCTCAATTTCCATGTCTTGTATTTATTTATTTACAGCTATCAAGGTTTAATTATTATTATTATTGTTATCTCCATTTGACTCTCTCTCTCTCTCTCTTTGTTGTTTGTTTGTAGAAAATTAAAAATCAGGTCCTGCAGGCTGTGAACGCTAGATACTAATTAGATCGCTCGTTGGAAGAAAGAGAAACCATAGTACCAGTACTAATTTTATTAGGGATTTGATCTAATAATATAATATGATTTGAGGATTTAATTAACCGCAGAAGTTGCCTTGGTGTGTGAGGGACAAGAGAGAGAAAGAAAAGGAGAGAGAGGGATCGGAAAAGATGTCATCATCATCGAATTCGCCGTGCGCGGCGTGCAAGTCTCTGAGGCGAAAATGCACGCAGGAGTGCGTGTTCGCGCCGTACTTTCCGCCGGACAACCCTCAGAGGTTCGCTTACGTGCACAAGGTTTTCGGGGCTAGCAACGTGGCCAAGCTTCTCAATGAACTCAGCGCCTCGCAGCGAGACGACGCCGTAAAGTCTCTGG
>Ga0209489_106478_pt1 | contig 18809 bp, 15 predicted proteins | sample SiratrowhiteBW_FD_187527 | JGI IMG/M metagenome (GOLD analysis project Ga0209489, IMG submission 187527) | Root nodule microbial communities of legume samples collected from California, USA - Siratro white BW (SPAdes) (version 2) | ecosystem: Host-associated > Plants > Roots > Nodule | place...
AATGGCAGTCTAAGTCTTGGGTATTGGATTAGTCCTTTCTCTTAGATTCGCTGGTAATCTAAGTCTTGGGTATTGGATTGATCCTTTCTCTTAGAATTGCTGAATCTAAGTCTTGGGTATTGGATTGATCCTTTCTCTTAGAATTGCTGAATCTAAGTCTTGGGTATTGGATTAGATGTTAGTCTCTGGTAGGGGCATACTTAATTGGTTTTCAGGAAGACGATAGGTCAATGTGTGGCCTATATGTGTGATATGGTCTATGTGTGGCCGATATGTATTGATGTGGTCTATGTGAGACCTTTATGTATGACGTTTGACATGAGTACTTGAAATGAAAACGGAAAACTTGTATTGAAACTTGATATGCTAGACTTTAAAGAAATTCTTATGATTGAGATATTCTGTTCTATTTACATGTATTTAGTATTGAAACTTATATGTTAATCTTTTAAGAAATTCTTGTGAATAGCTAATATAGTTTGCTCTTTTTGCTTGTATTGATTATATTATAAAATTTTATTTTCACTAGCTTACCATTGCTTTTCTTGTTGTTTTGTAAACTACGATGATTGTACTATGTACATGAGCAGATATAAATGCAGATGCCAGAGTATTTGGAAGAGTGTAGACTTTGTTTTGAAAATTTGATTCTTTTTGTTGGATTCACTATATGTTAAACAATATACATTTTTGGAATGTTACAATATATATATATATATATATATATATATATATATATATAAAAAAATAAACTATCTGTATCAAAGAAAAAAAAGTTAAAACTCATTATAAAAACGATGTAATTGATGTTCACAAACTCAATGCTATATTATTACAGAATTTTAAAAATAAAAGATACTGAATTTGAAAATTTCATTATTAATTGCGTTGGATACATAAATTACAGGTAAATATTAAATGAATATGATGTTATAAAATATATTATAAAACAATTAAATAAAAAATCGGTTGAATTAGATGCAAGTGAGTACATTATGTTATAAATTAAAGTGTAGCCATCAAGAATTATTAACATGTGAAGGAATGTCAACTAAATTTCTATCGTAAAATAAAATAGTTTACTGAAAAATAAGTGAGAATTTGTTCTAAATCTTAAACCTTTAAATTATAGATCGATCATCCTTTTCTCAATTTTTTTTATAATAATTAGAAAAAAAATGATAAAGAGAGAATAAAAACATGAAAAATAATTAAAATTAAAAGTGTTGAATTGAATTCTAATTTGGATTAGGAGAAGGAAAAAATTAAAAATAATTTAAATCTAAATAAATTATTAAAATTGTTGAATATAATTTAAATTTGGTTTTCAGTTTAATTTAAAATATAATTATCATTATTATAATGGTTATTGTGGAACATAAAATATATTATAAAATTGTATTACATTACTATTATTCATAATGCAAAATTTGAAATAAAATATTATTTTTACAAGTATAACAGGAAGTATACAATGAGTAAAAAAAGTTGAATTTTAAATTTTAAAATTTTCTTTTTTTTTCAATAATGAAATAAAAAATAAATATTTATAAATATAATAAACATCTCAAAAATATAATGAATAAAAAATATTTTATTAGCATAGCAACTATAAAATAATATTTCAATTGTGTTGATGGTTAATTAAATAACAGAACAATTTTATTATAATATATAAGATTCATATGAATTAAAAAAAATTATAATATTAAAATATAAATTGATTAAAATTAGTATGCCATAATTATTTATTCTAAAGTATAGTATAAAATCAAGTGATGTGATGATAATTAGGATTAAGGATTAATTTAAAAATTAGAAAATTATTTTAATTTAATTTGATTTGAATGAAATATTTGAATGTTTTTAACTGAAATCGTGTAATTTATGTTAAGAGACTCAAAATTATTATTTTTAAAGAGTTAAAAAAATACTGGAATGAAAATTTCATTAATTATAGTTTAAAATATTTTAAATAATAATTTTATTATGATGATAAACTTTTAGACTCTATAATGATATTAATTCCATAGTGATGATGACATTAGTTGTGTTGTGGATTACGACATGATGATTGTGATTATGGCTATTGTGACTCGACACTAGAATCAAATATTTGTTTTTTGTGAAGTGATTTGGAATGAAGTAAAAAAATTGTTAGCTTGATGATCGAAGTGCATTGGATACATGGATTGCTTGTAAACAATGAGAAAAGGTCTTGTTGTAAGATCTACTATGAACAAATTAGATAAGAAATCGGTTAATTGGATAAGATGAGTGCCTTATATCGTTTATAGTAAGTTGTGTTGCAAATGTTAAAAATTAGATATAATGGAATGTTATAATGGCTCCTCACATGACAAATTATTGCCTTGCACATTTTCTTGTATAACAAGACTAAATAAGCATATGCAACTCCTGGTTTAGCTCATATTAGTAAACAAGGGTAAGTACATAAGATGATCTTTGTTTCATGTTATATTAGACATCAATATTCCTCCGATCAACGCTAGTATGTATGTCTTATTATGAGTGTGTAGTTGTTTTTCTGTGGGTTCATCACCAATTGGGAACATATTTTCTCTAAGTAGCTTAAGCTACACTTGGGAGCATATGAGTAACTTGCCTTTGATAGGTTCAACACCCAGATAAATGTTGCACATTTTTTCAAAATCAAACATAGTAGGGCCAATAAGTGTTAGTCCATCAACTTTGAGACATAGTCGAAGTGTAACATTTGCAGTTTCATGATACACTCACCTGTTGGAAGGTGAAATGTTTATGATGTAGGTCTCCACCCCCTCAACTAAATCGATGACTAAGGCATGATCCACTTTTAAATGCCTTAGTTTTGTAATTTCAGCAAATCCCACTTGTTCCAATATTGAAATTATGAGAGGTTGTGGTTCTGGTATTAAATGATAATAAAGACTACACAATATCATCTTTATGGTCGTGTAAGAATAAAAAAAATAATTAACATTGAATATGTGATTATAGAAAATATAGTTAAGATAAAAAAATAATGTCAAGAACTTATCATAGTAACAACAAAAGGCATACTTGTGTTGATGGTGATTCCTCGACAACATTTTGTGTAACTAAATAAAACTTTGTAAGGGAGAAAAAGAGCCACGAATGTAGTTTCTTAGCGAATATTAATTTTGATGATAATTTGGCGAATGATAGAATTTCTTGAAGTCATATTTATATAGGGTTTCTTAAAACAGTGCCTCGTGTAGTGTGATGAATCATGTGCATTGATGAGGATAGGTACAATCTTGATTGTTACTTTTAGGATGACACTTTGATCAATGCTATATGTCAATGTTTAGCAAATCATAATGGTGAACAATAGTTTATGCAATGTGGTTGATGAATATTGTTCGTTGATGAAGCAAAATGCCATCCTAATCGTTGCTTTAGATGTGTACTCTGATTAATGCTCTGTGTCAATGTTCAACAAATTTTGTCGATGAAAGTGACTCATGCAGTATGGTGGATGAATCTTGTGTGGATGAAATCCTGGCCATTGCTTTTAAGGTGACACTCTAATTAATATTTTACATCAATGATTAGCAAATCCTAATGGTGAACAGTAACTCGCATAGTTTGGTAGATGAATTTTGCGTGTCGATGAGGGAAAATGCAATAATCTTGGTCATTGCTTTTACGGTTGCACTATGATCAATACTTCATATAAACTTTTAGCAAATCTTGACGTGAATAGTGGTTCATGCAATATGGTGAGTCATGTGCGTTGATGAGAGTAAATGCAATCTTGGGCATTGTAGTTAGACTGACATTCTAATAAATTCTATACATGAATGTTTAACAAATCTTAACGATGAATAATGGTTTGTGCAATGTAGTTGATGGGTCTTATACGTCAATGAAGGTAGATGCAATTTCAGTCATTGCTTTTAGGGTGACACTTTGATTAATGATTTGCGTCAATGTTCAACAAATGCTAAAGTTGAACAAAGAAATGAAAATTTGTCTTCCAACCACCAATTACAAGATATAATTATTGTCGAAATGGGTGAAATTGACACTTCAAATGGATTGAACTTTAGTGACTCATTTGTAGCAATTGTGCATTTCAATGGAGCAATGACACAATATGCAAAAAAAAAAGTGTCTACTTTTATTCTACCTATCTTAAAGTATTTAGGATCCCTTATGATTGTTGGTTATTAACTTACACACTAACATATATTTTCATCTTGATTCGATACTGAACAAGTTGTATTACCATCAACCTAGAGTTATGGTTGATGGTTCAAGTGGAAAGGAGTTATCCGAAATGATAACTTTGAAGATTGATGTATGTCACCATACTTTAATGAAATTTTATACTATGTTTACCAGATATATTAAACAAGTTATTACGCTTTTATCTTGATATAGTAATGATAGTTGAACAAATTAGGATAATTAGGTTGATTGTTGAAGGTTTTTTAAGTTTATGGATTGTATTTTGTGGATTTCAAATCCACATACTATGTTTGTTGATGAAATTTGATATTAATCATGAACATAGTTGTCGTTGTTTAAATAAAGCACACAAAATACTAAGTTTATAATGTCAAAGAGAAACATAGTACGAAATATCATTAACTAAGTAAATAAAAAAGTACATGTTGAACGTAAGAATACAAAATTTGAAGATAAGCATGTAAAAATACTTAGAGAATGACTTTACTTAATGAATGATTCAATTACTTTTCCATGCCCTCCCACGTGGTGGAAGTACTTTATTTTCTTGGATTAAAACAATGTATCTATCAAACTTTGATTACATTTATGGTTTTGTCCAAAAAGTTACAATTATAACATATATAATGAAAAGTTAAAATAAATCATAAACTTTTTAATTTTTTTTATAATTTATTGTAGGGTTGTTATATTTATAAGTTCAAGGAAGTGAAGGAGACAAGCAAAATATCACATGTTATTGAAAGATTTACTTATCTTTATTTTTCTTAATTAGCTGTCCATAATATATTTAGTGGGTAGTTCAATTTGTTTTTTGGTGCTTCACAAGTGTATATTAGTTATTTTTTAAATATTCATTAATTTTGGAACAATGTTAAGTTTCTTCAACATATATCGCAAAAATATATCCTAAATATGTTTATAATTTTGCATATGCTTGTACTTTAAGAATATCGACATGTTTTTTAAATATTCATTCACTTTGCATATGCTTGTACTTGAAAATATATCATAATACATATATCTATTGCATTATTTTTTGGAATTGCACAAAGTATTATTCATTGTTGGTGCTATTAGAAATAATATTCTAATAACAATGTTAAGTTTCTTACTTCATATATCTTGTGTATTTGCCAATGTATTCATAGTTATCAATTAAAAAAAGAACTATATCATCAAATCATAGAAGAAATAGGTTCTAAGGTAGAGTTTTTGATTAGTTGTAGAGGGAGTAGATTTTAAGGTAGTGTTTATACATTATGATTCTTTTTTTTTATTGTTGAACTTCATGAAAATTGACCCATTTTAAGTGGTAGTTCATTCTTTACATTTTCTACTATATACATTAAAATAATCACATATTATAAGCTTATTTAAGTCATAACACCAGGATATTTGATACATTGTCAGAATACTTTTATCGTCCTTGTTTGGATTCAACAATGAAAAAGGAGTTTGTTGATTGATTTTTTATATATATACAATGTAAATTTTATGTAGCACAACTTTCATATTTTGCATTGAGGAGAGAATAATCTTGTGTAGAATATTACGGTGACTATATGTCCGTCCTATCCAAAGATTGTGTAACTATCAAATCCAACAACATAAAGAATTTATGTGAAAGTCCACTCTTAACAAGTGTCTTGCTTTATATGAACTTGGTTTGTTGTTTCTAATTGAGTATTGTTTTAAATATTAGTTTATAAATCTTTGAAAACTTGCATGTATCAGATTTTGATCAAGCTAAATTGCTTTCATGTACATAACAACATTGTGATATCAAATGAGTATATCTTGAATTATATTAAGTTAAATATACTAGTTTGATTCAACTATTCCTATACAGTTATATCATTCCATTACCTGTTGATCTTGTAGCATGTTGGTGATTTGGGTTGTACCAAAATACTTAATAGAAGGTGAAATTTTGATTATGAAAGTTTATTTGACATAAACTTGTTTATGCAAATATCATGTGATATATTTCAAACAAGTATAGTTCATATCTTTGTGATATGCACAAACTCCATGCATATAGGTGGAGCAACATATTTAGTTACCATAAACTAACCTTTTTTACGAAAAAGGGTTATTGGATATTTACAAACATTCAGCATAATCTACTAAAAATTGTCATTCCTATTATCTTATAGAGGATTTGTTCTTATATGACACACTTTAGTGAGTCTAAACTAAGCTTTATGTTTTGAACACATAGAAAATGGAGTGTGTTCAAACCAATTGGGATTGGATGTACGATAGATGTTGTAATGCTAGAAGAGGTTTGAAATTTTAGTCTAAACTAAAAATTTGTAAATGAGATTGAAGACTTTGTCATTAAAGCATGTGACAACATGCTTACTTAAACGAAAGGAAAACAAATGTCCATGCAATTAATGTAATCGTACACATTTTTTCTAATTGAAATTGTTAAATTTCATCTATACAAAATAGGGGTTTATGCCTAACTATTATGTTTGGATTGATCATGGAGAGAGCTACCACATGTTAATGACAATTGTTTGGGTCCTTCAAGTAGTGGTTTTGATGTGGACGAAGGTGAGCATTTTATGGTAATGACTAAGATGGTGTTTGATACTCTTAAGCAGTATACAACATTTCAATCATTAGAGTTAAATAACATGGAAGAACCTCCAAATGAAGAAGATCAAAGATTTTATAATTTGTTCTTAAAGACTAATAAGCCATTGTTTAAATGTGTGAGATTGTTAGCTTGCAAGTCTAATTGGAACATTCTCTGATCAGTGTTTGGATTTTATTACAAAAATGTGTTTGGATGTACCACCATGAAGGAGAATTTGCCAAAAAATTATTATTATGCTAAGAGATTAATGTCAAAGTTGGGATTTGAAGCAAAGAGGATTAATTGATGTATGAAAGGTTGTATGCTTTTTTATGACAACGAATATGGAAGAAACGATGGAGCTCTACTACAATGTAAATTTTATTCTAAGCTAAGGTATCATACTATGAAAGTTGGAAGAAATAAAAACAAATTGTTAGTACTCTCACAAGAATAAAGATTTGATGAAGCCAAACAAGACAAAACAAGCAAGACAAAGCAAGCAAGCAATTGGAGGAGATTTGGGATTTGGTCTTGTGTGAGTGAGTGAGAGCTTGATTGGCAAAGAACCTATGCATAATTGAGGAGAAGTTCACCAACACAATGGTCTAAGAGTGATTAAAAACTAATCAAATGGAGCTAGCTAAAGTTTGGTGCAAACTGGTTTGAAATACACTGCACTGGACAAAAGTAAATCGATTCCAGTTTTCATGAAATCGATTTATTCGTGTCTGGCATAACTGAAATAACTGATTTGTGAAAAACAGAATTGGGATTTTTTTTTTTTTTTTATAAAATCTGCAAGGTTTCTAACATGCGCCAAAGTCTGAATTACAGAAATTGAGAGTCAATTCTTGAGATCACTGTGAAAGGCGCTTTGGGTAATTGAGAATTTCTTGATCAAAATCAATTGGGGCTTTTTCTTGAAGAATCACTCTTGACCAATTCACTGTGCCATTGGAATTCTTCAAGACTGTGCAAAGGCCTCTTCTGCGCGCCAATCAGGGAATCTTTCTTAACCATTCTTGATCCCTTTTGTATCAAGATATGCGTTGATTGTTTGTAATTCTATAAAATAATTGAATGTTTGTACTATTTTAGGCTATAGGATTTAGCCTTGTGTGTTTGCTGAATTGATTGGGGGACTGTAGGGAGTAGTTGATCAATTCAGTGGGTTTCTTGATTCTTACAGGGAGTAGGAATTGCGTGATTGATTGTAAATTGAATAATTAATTGATATAGTGGAACTTTATTTGCTTGAGGGGAAAAGGAGACTGGACGTAGCCCTTGAGGAAGGGTGAACCAGTATAACTGACTGTGTTTTGCTGTTCTTGACCTTACTCTTTCAATTCTAAATTGTTCTTTCGCTGCTCATTGGAATTAATTGGTAATAAAATTGATTCTTGATAATCTGGAGCAAACTTGGTTTAATTGCTATACTGCAAATTGAGTCTGTTCTTTGAAATTTGAATTGGGTATAACTTTGCCTTCACAAGGGTCTGTAACATCTCTGAAACTGAAAAGCAATATGTTTTGTGATATTATACTAAAACTTCAAATTGTAAACTGTTTTGTGATTCTTCTACAGAGATTGTGTCTTTGTTTTTTATTCCAAATCACAACTGATTTGTTCCAATTGAATTCTGAATAATTTGTAGAATTGCTATTATTGGAGTAATTGAATTTCATTATTTGTTTTCAATCTTAGTGGCTATCCAATTTGATCTTGATAGTAGCAGTGTTAAGTCTTCTTAATTTTTGAAATCCAAAATATGTATTTCAATACTGATTTGTAAAACTGTCTTTGGTGTGCTGGCGTGATACTATTGAAGTGATTGTGAATCTTTGGTATTGATCATCTTTATATTGAGTCTGCTGAATTGTTGTGTTTGATATAGTTGCATTGGACTTGATATTCTTTATTGATATTGTTTTTTGATATATCTCTATTACATAAACTTGCAAATTGAGTATTAGTATTTCTCTTTGTATTCTATCTTGTGTGCAATTTGGTGTGATTGAATTTGTGTGATATTTTACTTTGAAATTGGGTGATTTAATTTGCCTTATAATGTCTTTGCTGGATAATATTGTTTAGAATCATTTCTGTTGCATAAAATTCAACTGTTGTGTGTGCTATTTGAAATTTGCTCTCTGTCAGCAAAATAAATCGATTTATTCGTGCTTAAAATCGATTCATTTCACCACTTCACCTTAAATCTTTTATCATTGAGATTCATAAAAGGTTTTCTATTCACTAAAATTGTTTTCAATGTTTTAAATAGGAAAAATATTTTAAAGTTCAATTCACCCCCCCTCTTGAACTCAGCCAAATATGTTTTCACAAACTAATTCCAATTACAATAATGTTTTATTTGCCTAGAATCTTAGATTGAAGAGTTTGTTTGCATTTATGCAAACTGCATATCAAATAACATATTACTATGCGAATAAAAGAGATCCAATTCCATAATTATGAATCATTGATGCACTTTGATAAAGTATATCTGGATTTTTACATCAAACCACGTAATCTATGACTTGGTCTTTGCTTTAATGGATTTAACATATATGATAAAGCATTTGCCAAGCCTTATTTTTGTTGGCTAGTAATTGTGGTCTCATTCAATTTTCTTTTTGAAATGTACATGTTTAGACCTTAAAAGTTTTTTTTTTCGCCGGACCACATAATTGAAAGATAGGTATCAACTCATATACATGTATGTTTTCCCAATGGTTCAAAGATCAAGTATTTATCTTTCAAATTTTACAAAAATGTTTTGTATTATATGTTTAACAAAATACAACCATTAATCTTTGTTACATTTGTAGGTTAACAACGAGCCTTTAAGTGTGCAAATACACTGATGATAATTATTCAATGGTCTTTTCACATGTGTTAATGCATGACACACATATGTTTGTTAATGGCTATAAATTCACGCTTATACTTGAAGCAAGGGGAAAAAATGATAAACAATGTTGTTTATGTAAAAGGAGTTAAGGAAGAGGTGAAGATGATTTCTATGGGAACACTCAACGCTTATATGAGTTAGAGTATAATACTTAAGCTCTCTTAAAAGAGTGGTTGTATTTTATTATAATTTGTTTGATCCATCATGTAGAGGTACAATAATGGATCCTGAATATGGAATGGTAGACATTCACATGAATAAAGGTATTTACCCTTTGACCCATTCATCCTTGTAAATAATGTAAGACAAGTATATTATATGTCATATCTCTCATCAAGAAAGGATAAACAAGGTTGGTGTGTTGCAATGAAAATGAAGCCAACAAGTCACATAGAAGCTCATTATATGGAGATGATATTCCTTACCAAATAGATGACATATGAAATGTAAATCAAGTAATTGAGGTTGAGTGTATTTTGGAATTTCAACAAGTTGATGTTGAAGAAGTGGATGAATAGGATGACGAGTTTGAAAATTATGATTTAAAAGAAGACATTGAAGGGGATGAAATTGAATATAATGATTTTGAAGTAGATAATGAAGAAGGGGAACATGAAGAAAATGATTTCCAAGAAGACAGCGGAGAAGGGTGATTTGATGATAATTATTGAAGTTTGTACTTTTTTTTTTCGGATCAACCAAATTGGATAAATGTTCTTCATGTTGTATGTTTACAATCTTGGTATGTTGCTTTCATTTATAATTGGTACCATTATTTTCATATTTCATTTTGTATTTATAGATATGTCGGTAGGAGGTTGTGACCCACCCCAACCCTCACTACCTCATGTCAATAAGGGGAAAAGAGCAATGAAATAGAAAGGCCACACAATGTACTTAAAATAGTTTTCCCACCCCTAACTTCTGCACCTATACCTTCGCCATCTCCAGTTGCTGTCAACATACTTACCCAATTAGGAGGTGATGCACCCATAACTTATCTTCTTCATTCGTTGTTAACATGCCCTCTCAACCAAGGGAAGTGCTCCCTAAAGTTACATCTTCTCCATTCCTATTTGTTGCATCGACACCTTCCCCATTAACTAAAGTGCCCTCCACATTATTAGTACCATCTGGAAGTATCACCATTATTCAGACCTTCTCCATTGTCAGCGTCTTTTAGAGTCTATCATTCACTTGATGAGGAAGTTTAACAAATATGTATTGATGGTGATGATGCGCAATCACACATTCAAGATGATCCCCTAAGTAGTGTTAATCTTCCAATGATTTCACCTTATGGTCAAGGTTAAGAACTAATATAACAAGTTGTTTGCATTATATGTTGTATCAATTTATTGTATACTAATGTTTACATAACTTTTTTTTTTGTTAAGGTGTTATCCATGTAGGATTATGTCACATGCCATCACAATGACCATTAAGCAACAATATTGATAGTCGTGTTGTATTCTTAATTCTGTTTACATAGAGGAAGGTCTATTAGAGATATGAAGATGAGGAAAGAATAAAAAATAATTTTCACCCAAAAACCTCACATAGGTTATTTGTGATGTTTATGATAGCACGAAAAATTATAAAGAAGTTGAGTTGGATGTTTGATGAGGTGTGGAACTCGTTGTTATCCACGTGGGATTTTCCCACATATTGTGCAAAGTTTTCACACGCCCAACCAAATCGAACATCTGAAATTGGTGGTGATTTACACACAGGGGACTTCATTAGTACACATGGGCATGCAATTTGCATGGTAAGTACACTAAAGAGAATTTTTGTTATTTCCTTATAACTTCCTATATTAATGATGTTGTTTGTAGGAGAAGGAGTTGGGTCATCCACCACATATTGATGAAGTTATTATTAGGAAAACTCATATACAAAAGGCTAGGGGTCAATTTGTGGATGAATGATCTAGGAGGATACATGTAAGTTTAGTATTTTTTTATGTTATTTATTTTATTATAATGTGTATTGTATATATGATATAATTTATGTTTTTGAATTATAGAAGGAATTTGGGAGTAGATTTGCTTAAGTTAGATCAGAGGTTGCATCTTATGCTGGACAATTAGAATCATCCCCTGTAGACCCTGCAAAATAAGGACTGAAAGTTGGATTCTTGTTGTAAGAGGAAACAAAAAGGTCGGATCGACTGCGTTGGAGAGCTTTCCCATACTTTTAAATATTGGGATAAACTCATGTATCCTGAAAGTTCAAGTCTCTCTTATGATTCACAAGAGATTGGCCAGCTAAAACAAGAAGTTAATTATAGGGGGGATAATGAGAGACTTGCCAATTACAATCACTTGTTACTGTTGTCTTCCCTTTTCCTTCCACTTGATGCGCATACCACATTTCAACAACATCAAGAACAACACCAACCTTAACAACACCAAGAGGGATCACAACAAACAACTAATAACAAACCACTAAAACTAAGACCAAAATATACGTATAGATTATTTTAACATTTAGGTATTTCATTTTAATTTTTATTTTTGGACTATGTTAGCACTTAAATTAGATTATGTGTTGTTAGAACTTAATTTGGATATGTTCTAGGAGCTTCATTTTGGATTATTTGTTGTTAGCACTTAGTTTTAGATTATATATGATTTAGATTATATGTTGTTATAACTTGATTTTGGATTATGTTAGATCTTGATTTAGATTATGTGTTGTTTGTTAGCACTTGGTTTTAGATTATATGTTGTTAGCTCTTACTTTGGATTATATGTTGCTATAACTTGGTTTTTGATTATGTTAGTAAAAATAATTTTGGTTGAGTTCAAGAAGGGGGGGTGAATTAAACTATATCGATTATTCGCAAAAATAAGTTTCTAAGAATGAATATTTTCGATTAAATCAATTCACTATAGTATTGATTGTCAAACAGCAAGAAAATAATAAATTAAAATTCCCAAACAATCAACTATAATTTCAGTTTCTTAAACCTGATGAAAGATCAATTGGTCAAATTCGAATAACAATGAATTTGAATTTTTATATCGAGTTAGAATATTAGAAAAGCAATCAATTGAAATATGTAATCAGCGTATTGAAATTCCAATAACACTCAAACACTAAGAATATCTTATGTTATTAGTTAACAACTTTGTTTGAATATTTGTTTGATATTTTAACAAAAAATACAATGAGATGCAATCTAGACCAATTTTAATATATTAGCAACCATATAGAAATAGTCAATTTAATTTCAATTTTAGCTGAATTGATTTTCGTTCAAGTGCAAATTATGCAGAAAATTAAAAGCAATGGAAGAATAGAGATTAGAGAGATAGAACACAATATTTTTATACCAGTTCACTCTTTTTGAAGAGCTACATCTAATTTTTCTTGCAAACTTGCAAAGAATTCCACTAAACTACTCAATGTACATTACAATAAAATCAATACACAATCTTACACCCTCCAAGATTCACCAAGAAGAAATACAAAACCTTGTTGAACCTCTACAATTAAAATCCCTATTCAATTATAGACCAAGATGCAATAAAATCAATGAAATTGATCAAATACAACACAAATTCCAACTTGAATAAAACAAATTGTTCAAAAACGTTGCAAAAAAAATCATTGACTTTGAAAACAGATGTATCACACTGGAGTAAGATGACAGGTCAAAGAAAATGCTCCAAGGACTACTTTCTTTTATTCTTGATCAAAAACACTTTCAAACTTAGAATGAAAGATTGTATTTGTAAATTTGAGCTCTATGTAAAAACTACTCTATCAGAAAATAGTAATATTCTTTTTTTTTTCAAAGTTCTCAAAGAAGTTCTTTCTAACAATTATTCTATAATGAAAGTCGATTAATAACATGTCTAAATTGATTTATTTTATTAAAATAATTTTAATATGATTATATTTCAAAACTAATTCTTTGAAAACATTAATGTAAAAGATTTACTAGTAGATTAATATCAAAACATATTAAATTTATTTGTTAAGATTCTTAGAAAACTTTTCACCAATTATGATCACTACAATAATAACATCAACACACACAAACACAAACTCTAATTCTTCAAGTTCCTTCAAGCTTCTCTTTCTCTTGGCTTCATCAAATATCTTAAGCACCATTACTAATAGTTAGCACTTGATTTAGATTATGTGCTACATGAGTACAAACAAATTTAGATACCAAATAAAATATATTTTTTTATTAAGATATATATTTACATATAGATTTATATACGGATTTTCAAATTCATTTTTAGTTAAAAACATTTTCCTTCACATTAATTACATATGGATTTTTTCATATGTAATACATTCGTAGATAATCCATATATTTCTTACGTTCAAATAATGTTTTTATAGGTAAACATATTCATGATATTACGTACACCATTTGGTCGTGGGTAATGTGCATGGTCATTATCTATGGATTATTTCGTAGATAACATTACCCACAAAAAAATTTCATATGTAAATGTACCTATATCCCATTTATAAGAGAATTATTTTTATGTATGTAATTCATCTGTAATGTCGAGTTTGCAACAAATTTATGTCCTTACCCATTGATTTCTTCTATCGAAAAAATTGCTTTTTTTTTATAATAATCCATGTGTATGTCTAATTTCATTCATAAGTAAAATAAGTCACCCCTTATGTATTATATTTCCCTGTGGATCTAAGAAAAATTAATTATTAAAAGATTATAATGACAAAAGCTTCGTAATTAGTTTTTGGGTGCCCTCAGTAATGCCACCCTCTCCTCCTATCTGAGAGCCAAAGGCATTACCATCGTCACGTCACCATTGTCACGTCCCCTCTAGCCATCAAAGTATGTATGTAACATTGTCAGAAGAGCAAGGAAGTAACAAAAAAGTAATTGTTTTTTCTTCATACAACACTTCAAATACAACAACAAAAGATGTCAACATAAGCTTAAGCTTGTTTATAAAAGGGTGTTGACACAAGGACAAGCTACAAGATGCAAACTACACTATTTGAACTTTAAGATGTTTATAAAATGAAGTTTCTCCTTACAAAAGAGACTAATTAATGAGTATATGAAGTGACACACACACACACTACATGAATGTTGAATGAAAGAGAACTAATACTTCAAGTGCTTTGAATGTGCATCTAATAGACAACCTGAAACCAATGTTGCTTTAAAGATTCAATCAATTATAATATTTTATACAATTACAAAATATGTAGAAAACTTGATTACAATGCAAACACCAGAAAATCAATCGATTAATAATTTGTTTTATTCAGTAAAATTATAGAAACCTAGTGCAAAAATTTAGGAGGCAAGGTAGAGAAAATTTGACACAAAGGATTATATTAGTTCACTCTTTTTCAAGATCTACGTTCATTTTCTTTGCCATGCTAGCAAAGATTTCACTAAATTCAAGTCTTTTCAAAGTACAAGCACTCAAGACTCTTAAGAAAGTCACTTTTGAACCTACAAGAATGACAAACACTCAAAGTAGCACCTTACTTCCTTGGAATCAGAAACCATATCTAATTACAGTAACACACTACTGAAATAAAAGAAATTCCAGAAACAACACAATCTGAATCAATTAAAACAACCATGTTCAAGAGATTTAAAACAACACCCTTTAGAAAGTTGAATGATCCACAAAATGCACAAAGATTCTCTCCAAGATTAGTTTCTTGCACACAAAAAGTTAATTCTCACATAAAGAATTTTTGTCATTGTGAAAATGATTTCTCAAAAGTTCTTTCAAAACTAAGAAAGATAGTTATTTGTAAAATATGTATAATGTTTGTTTCAATTGATTAGGAATTTGACTTAATTGGTTAATTTCAATTAAATTGAAAACAATAGATCTATTTGAATTTTTAATCTGTGAAAACTTCACAATTATATAATTTTACTAAAATGCCTATACAATAGTTTTAGAAACACTTTTTTTTTTTTTTTGCAGTTTTATAAAGACAAAAGAAAACACACTCTAAACATACTAAGTCTACAATCTTCACGTCTTCATTCACGATTAAATTCATCAAATATTCTCATTAACTTCTACTACCACTACAAGAAAAAAAACTATTTAGAGACCATTTTTTAGCTATCAAATAAAATGGTTGCTAATTGTGACCAAAATAATTGCCAAAATAGGGTTTGGTTGCTAAATAGCTACAAAATAAAAGTAATGGTTGAATTTAGTGATAATTAAGTCAAGATAATTAATATATAATCAAGTTAGCTTTATGAATTATAAAAGTCTAGTGAATATTGTGGCAAGAATTACAAAAAGGATAATTATTATTGTTCAAATCATACTGCAAGATTTTGTAAACAACAAACTTGAGGAAGGACATACAAATCTATTTTGGAAATAAAGTAACAATTCTCAGACTATACGGTCTAGAGTTTTCTATCTATTTTCTGATGTAGGTAATGCTTCCATAATTTATAGATATATCATTGTTACGTTTGAGCAACATACAACAAACATAGACAAGTGCTTATAGGCATTGATGAATGTAAGGCAAGATATGAAGAGTGTCAAATGGCTTGCAGCTAAAGTAGATGACTACATTAGGTATTGGGTGAATTTGGTTTTCATTTTGCCTTTTGCAATTGGATTAACACCATCATTCACTTTACTTTTCTTTCTATCTGGGTTAATGGTGGGATGATTGATTATTTTGTTGTAAAAAAGGGGTAAGGTAAGATGATCCCCCTTTTCCTCTTTTGCTTTTTCTTGTAAAGGAAGCTCTTAGTATAGATATTCAACATCTGGTTCAGAGCAATATTCTTCCTACGACTAGCTCTAAAGGTGTTTTCTTTTTATATCATGTTCTTTATGAAAATGACACTTTCATATTTTCCAGGGCTAATAGAAAAAGTTTGACTTCCCTTTGAAAAATAAGGTTTAGACCGAGTTCAAGAGGGGAGGTGAATTGAACTTAGAAAACTTTTCGCAAATCTGAATTATTCTTGAAGTAGAGAATAAAAATTCTTTATTCAATCGATTGAGCTGTGTAATTCTGAACTGTCAGGTAAATAATCGATTGAGCATAGCGGAATATATCAGAGTTAAACCCAGAATTCAGTTAAACCCAGAAATCAATTAAACCCAGAAATCAATTAAACCTAGAAATCAGTTTACAGTGTAAGATTGTGCTAACCCAGATTTAATATGTTTAAACACAATCCCATTTATTACACACAATCCAGAATCACAGTTGATTATGCAAACAGATGTTCAGATTATGATTAACAGTATGAACTGATTTTAATCCAGTTAATTTTAAAGATGGCAGCAATGAATAAAAGCAATCAAGAAGAGTAGGGAGAAAAGCAAGAACACAGAATTTTTATCATGGTTCACCCTTCCACAAGGGCTACATCCAGTCCTTTGCAAACTAGCAAAGATTTCCACTAAAACAGATCACAAGATCAGTTTACAACCCTTGCTCCCAGCAAGTTACAAACTGCCCCCAACAGTAAACCCACACCTCACTGAACCCCTCAGCTTGTGTGTAACCAGTGCAGAAACCCACTGCACCACAACACTTGCAGTTCGCAAGCAACACTGCTCCTAGCAGCACTCACCCTCTACTGAACCCCTCAGCAGATGCGAGACCAGTGCAGAACCCACTACATCAACTCAATTACAAACCCAGTAATTGAAAACAGCAAACAGATTGCAATTCAACAGGATCAGAGAAGATAACAGAATGCTTCTACACAAAACAGATTACACAGAATGAAGATCAGTTGTAGAAGACTTAGCTTTGGTCCAGAACCAAAGTAGCAAGAACCTCACTTCAAGGATGCTTCAAAGATTCACGTTCTTGGAGGTTTCTTGATTTAAAAAGCTTTGAAAGAATGATGATCGCACAAAAGGGGCAATATCTCTCTTAGAAAAACTCAAGGAATGCTTTTCGAAAGTGCTTGTTTTGATAAATCTGAAAGTGATGATTCTCATTCCTTTAAATAACCAAAATCAGTTTTAACAAATTGCTTAGCTGTCAAAATTCAATTAATTGAACAAACCATTCAATCGATTGAATTTGACCGTTAGTTTGACCCAGTCAAAGTTTTCAATTGTAACAGCCATAACTGTATTTCTGTTGTAACAGAAATAACTGTCACATTCAATCGATTGTTTTGGAAATTCAATCGATTGAAAACCATTTTCCAGCAAAAACATTTTGGGTTATTTTTATTAAAAACAGTTTTAATAAAAATCTTTGTGAATCTTTTTAGCACCTCAAAAGTGATGATTCATGCCACAAGTGATTTAGGTCTAAGCCAATCACCAACACACAAACCCAACTAAGGACTAAGACCTAAACACCCAACTATCTTCATGTTGGCACAAAGTCTTCACTTGAATAATTCTGGTCCAGGTTGGTTCCAACAGATTCTTCATGAGGCGGTCTTCATCAACTTCATATGCTAAACCTTGGTGCTCACAATGTTGACTTCATCAAATCACGTGCTTAGCCTTGGTGCTAACATTAAAAAACAAAACAAACAACACACACAAAGAAGGGTAAGCTAGAGAGTTTTCAAAACAATATATATTTTCACAAATTGGATTTCTATCTCAACAAAACAACAACAATTCAATCTTTCATAATTCATCTCACATCATACATACACTGACTCACAAACAATGACACTAGACTCTCTACTTCCCTACTTCCGGAAGACACTAGTGCATTGAGTTAAACTCAAGAGGTGTGCACCTGTCATATACCATCCATCTGTTCAGATCAGCTCATATTTCAAACCTCGGATATAGTCTGTCCCGATCAGTTCCTATTTCAAACCTCGGGTACAGTTCCCATATGCACAGGGTTAATCCATTTGTCCTATTCCGATCGGGCTCATATTTCAAACCTCGGATAGGACCATATGAACCTCCTTCGACTCTTCACCAACTGATAAACTTCATCTATATGAATCCAACGTACCAGTAGAGTCAGGATACCTCCTTAGAATCCCCAAACAATGCACATCCTAATAATCTCAACACGGGTATCTCCTTTCCTGAAGATACTATGTCTCGATCACACACCACATCATTCACAAACAT